>ERZ777010.341-NODE-341-length-53173-cov-10.021706_pt1 | contig 53173 bp, 56 predicted proteins | sample MGYA00374963_ERZ777010 | MGnify/ENA primary metagenome ERZ777010 (study PRJEB29309, sample SAMN06268256) | bioreactor metagenome | isolation source: Joint BioEnergy Institute, California, USA | place: USA:Joint BioEnergy Institute, California, USA | collected...
GGACCATCGCTGGCGTCGGCTCTGATGTCTGTGCGGGAGTCCGAGCCGATCTAGGGCCGACTTGGGCAGGTGGTCCGTCTCCGCCCATCCACCCCGCCATCCCGCTACATTCGCGGATATGGCCCCCGACTGGCGTGCGCAACGAGTCGACGAGATCCGGGCGCTGATCAGGCAGGCCGACCCCGACATCGTCGAGGAGGTCAAGTGGCGCAAACCGACCAACCCCGACGGGGTGCCCACCTTCTCCTGCGACGGCCTGATCTGCACCCTGGAGACCTACAAGGACAAGGTGAAGATCACCTTCGCCCGGGGCGCGAGCATCGACGACCCCGACGGGCTGTTCAACGCGAGCCTGACCGCCGGGGTGCGTCGGGCCATCGACCTGCGTGAGCAGGACCGGCTCGACCCGCAGGCGTTCATCGCCCTGGTCCGCCGGGCCGTCGCGGCCGACCGCGGATAGCGGCCCCAGACGAGAGGCGCCGCGGACCGTGCGGCCCGCGGCGCCTCTGGAAGTGCGGATGGGCTAGGCGATGACGAGCTCGTCCTCGTCGACGAGGACCAGGTTCCCGGCGTCGAGCATGACCGCCCAGCGGTGCGTGCGCTCCCCGGTGCGCGGTGCCACCCCGTCGGGGTTGAAGCCCGCGGAGTCACCGAAGTCCTCCACGATGACCCCGAGGGCCTCGGCCTCGGTTCCGGGGTAGACCCGCACCCGGGTGCGCACGGCCAGGCCGGCCTGGTCGGCCCGCTCGGTCGCCGGTGCGTTCATCGCTGTACCCCCTGCTGGTTCACCAGTTGGGTGCGGCAGATCGCGCACAACCCGGTGCCCAAGGTGGGATAGCCGCAGCTGCCGCAAGGGCTGATGCCGCCGCTGTTCATCCTTGTCCTCCGTTCCCCGGCAAAGCTGCAGAAATGTACCCCGTCCGGCCGGCGTTAAACCGCCGCCGTCGGTGGAGCTTCACCTCTGCCAGTCCGCCCGGCGCAGGGAGTGGTGTCCCCGAGCCGCGCGGGCTGTCCGAGAAAAGTATTACGCCGAGGTTACGCCGCGCCATAGTCACCCCCGGTGACTCCGGTCACGTGCTTCGGAGCAAATCGTCGCGCGCGTCGGAAACGGGGCCGACCTGCGAAATTATCGCCAGCGACAGATAGCCGGTAACCGAGTGGCCGCATACCCTCGGCAAATTCCGCCCGGCCGTGGCGGGGCGGCCCGGCCGTGGCACGGATGCCTTGGTGGCGAACCGGTTTGCGCGACGTACCGGCGTCCGCTCACCACCTTTCGTGGCGGTGACCGAACCTGGCGAATACGCCCCGGGCGAACCCCGGAAATTCACAGGTGTCGAACGCTGGTGGGCGCCCCGAGATTGCGTTACCGTCCACACCGCAACGGTTCACCCGCCGAGCTGTGGCGATCCGAGCAGACCGGAGAGGGGGGGATTTGGAGACAGGCGTCGGAATCGCTGATTCCACATTTCCGGTCGGGGTGCGGGACGGTTTCGGCGACGCCGACGACCGCTACCGGCTCCTGGTCGACCACAGCCCCGACGCGATCTGCGTGCACCAGTACGGGCGGGTGGTCTACATCAACCCCGTCGGGGTGCGCTGGATGGCCGCCGACTCCCGCGACCGGTTGCTCGGGCTGCCGATCGTGGAGCTGGTCGACGCCGATTCGGTGCCGCCGATGCTGGAGCGGCTGTCCACCTTGCTCAGGCGCGGTGACAGCACCCGGCCGACCGAGCTGCGGCTGCGCCGCCTCGACGGCACCCTGCTCGACGTCGAGGCCGTGGCGGTGCGGATCGAATGGGAGGGCGCGCCGGCCGTGCAGGTGGTGTTCCGCGACCTGACCGCCCAGAAGGCGGCCCAGGCCGCGCTGCGCTACCAGGCGGCACTGGTCAACCACGTCAGCGACGCCATCATCGCCACCACCGACGACGGGATCGTCACCACCTGGAACCCGGCCGCCGAAGCGATCTACGGCCGGTCCGCCGACGCGGTGGTGTCGCTGCCGATCAGCCGGGCCGTCGGCGCCGACCTCGATCCGGCCGCCGTCGTCGCCGCCGGCGGCGTTGTGCACGCCACCCACCGCGCCGCCGACGGCTCCCGCCGCGTGGTGCGGGTGTCGGCGGCCCGGATGGGCGACGGCTACGTGCTGCTGTGCTGCGACCAGACCGCGCTGCGCCGCGCCGAGCAGTACTTCCGCACCGTGGTGACCTCGCTCGACGAGGGCGTCGTCGTGCTGCGCCGGGACGGCACCCCCGAATCGGCCAACCCGGCCGCCCGGCGCATCCTCGGGCTGCCCGAGGACGACCCGATCGAGGCGATGCGGGTCACCGACATCCCGGCCTACGACGCGCAGGGCCGCCCGCTCGCGGCCGAGGACCGCCCCACCACCAGGGCGCTGCTCGACGGGACGCCCACCTCCGGGGAGGTGTACGGCATCGACCGGCCCGACGGCCGGCGGGTGTGGCTGTCGATGAGCTGCTGTCTGCTCAACCCCGCCGACCCGGAGCACTCGGCGGTGCTGGTGTCGTTCTCCGACATCACCGCCCGGCACAACGCCAACGCCCGGCTGCAGTACGAGGCCACGCACGACCCGCTGACCGGGCTGCTCAACCGCACCCAGATCGTCTCCAGCGTCGACGACGCCCTGGCCGGCCGGGCCACCGCGGCGCCGGCGGAGCTGTCGGCGGTGATGTTCATCGACCTGAACAACCTCAAGACGGTCAACGACTGCCACGGCCACGACGCCGGCGACGCGATGATCCGGATGGCCGCGCACCGGCTGCAGGCCGGGCTGCGCTCCTCCGACCTCATCGGCCGGCTCGGCGGCGACGAGTTCGTCGCCCTGCTCTACGGGCCGATCGACCGGGCCGGGCTGGAGCAGCTGGCCGCCCGGCTGCACGAGACGCTTGCCGAGCCGTTCGTGATCGCCGGCACCACCCACCGGATCAGCGCCAGCATCGGCGTCACCGAACTGCGGCCCGGCGACGCGCGGGACGTGGCGGCCATCCTGCGCGACGCCGACCTGGCCATGTACCGGGCCAAGGCCGGCGGGCTGGGCACCGCGTACGCCTGAGCCGCACCGGCCCGCCGATCACCAACCCTCGGTGAGTACCCGGTCGAGCATGTCGACGTAGAAGTCGGCGGCCGCGATGTCGATGCACAACGGCGGCTTGGTCTTCAGGATGTTCTGGTGGTCACCGGTGGGCTGGATGAGCACCCCGAGCTCGAGCATGCGCTCGCAGATCGCGGCGGTCTCCTCGGTGGCCGGCTCCAGCGTCTCGCGGTCGCGCACCAGTTCCGGCCCGATGTAGAGGCCCACCCCGTGCACGGTGCCGATGATCGGGTGCCGCTCGGCGAGCTGCTCGAGCCGGCCCTTCAGGTGCGCACCCACCCGGGCCGCGTTGGCCTGCAGCTGCTCGTCCTCGAGCACGTCGAGCACCGCCATGCCGATCGCGCAGGACAGCGGGCTGCCGCCGGTCGAGGAGAAGAAGTAGCCCTGCGAGCGGAACGCCTCGGCCACCGCGCGGGTGGTGACGACCACCCCGAGCGGGTACCCGTTGCCGGTCGCCTTGGCCACCGTGACGATGTCGGGGACGACGCCCTGCTGCTGAAAACCCCAGAACCAGTTGCCGAGTCGGCCGTAACCGACCTGCACCTCGTCGGCGATGCACAGCCCGCCGCCGGCCCGGATCGCGGCGTAGACCTGCTGCAGGTAGCCGTCCGGCAGCGCCATGCCGCCGGCGTTGCCGTAGACCGTCTCGCAGATGAACCCGGCCGGGGCCCGGCCCGAGGCGATGAGCTGCTCGATCCGGGCGACCGCCTCCGGCGCGTACTTCGCCGCCTCGGCGCCGCGGTACTTGCCGCGGAAGCTGTTCGGCGACTCCACGGTGTGCACCCACTCCGGGCGGGTGGTCAGCGCGTTCGGGTTGTCGGCGATCGACGTCGACACCGCGTCGGTGCCGTAGGTCCAGCCGTGGTAGGCCTCGCGCACCGCGACGATGTCGCGCCGGCCGGTGGCCGCCATCGCCAGCCGCAACGCCAGATCGCCCGCTTCCGAACCGGAGTTCACCAGGAACACGGTGTCGAGCGGGTCGGGCAGCAGCGAGGCGATGCGCTCGCTGTACTCCACCACCGCCGCGTAGTTGAACCGCGAGTTGGTGTTGAGCCGGCGCAGCTGCCGGGCGGCCGCCTCGGCCACCCGGGGATGGGCGTGACCGAGCACGGTCACGTTGTTGATCATGTCCACGTAGCTGCGGCCCTGGGTGGAGAACATGAAGTGCCGCCAGCCCCGCTCGATGCGCGGCGGGTTGCGGTAGTAGAACTCCTGCACCGTGGCGAAGGCGCGCTCGCGCCGGTCCAGCAGCTGGTGCGGGTCGAGTTCGGCCGGTAGTTGCGCCAGCCCGAGCAGCGGGCGCGGATCCCGGGCGCAGGCCAGCCAGCCCGCCGCCAGCGGGGCGGCCACGAACGCCGGCAGCTCCGGCCCGTCGGCCGGCCGGACCGTCACCTCGAAGCGCCGGTGCGGCTGCGCCTCGGCCAGCACCGCGCCGGCGGCCACCGGCCCGGCCGCGGCGTGTGGGCGCACCCCGCGCAGCGTCAGCAGCAGGTCGCCGCCGCGCAGCGTGACGGCGTCGGCGTCCGCGGCGACCACCTCGCCGGCCCACGGCGCGGCCGGTTCCGTTGCCGAGGCGGCCCATCCGCTGATGCCGGTGGGCACCGAGGCGGGGAACTCGGCGCTGATCGCCGGGGCCCGGGTCAGCCACGGCCGGCCGAACGGGGTGACCGCCAGCCGGGCCCCGCCGGCCAGCGCGTCGCGGGCGGCCCGGTCCTCGAAGTCCTCCGGCAGCCAGCCGCCCGGAACGAACGCGCCGTCCAGCAGCTCGGAGGTCGTCGAGAAGTCAAGGGTGGCAACAGAATCGGCGGTCAGACCGGCGACCAGCGGGGTGTCGGCGCGGACCGGGGCGGGGGACTCGGCCAGCCCCAGCTCGGCCAGGATGGCCGCCGTCATCACCTCCACCGGCACCGAGGTGGCCTGCTCGAACATCCGCCACTCGCCCGCGGCCTGCGCGGTGACGTAGGCGTTGTCCGGGTCGATCGCGGCCTGCTGGGCACCGCTGACGATGAGCACCGCGGTGCGCAGCACCAGCACCGGCCACAGCGCGCGCGCCTCGGCCACGCTCAGCGGGCGCAGCGCGTGGAAGGCGCGGATGCCGTCGAGCACCGACGCCGGCTCGGCACCGGGATGCTGCAGCACCGACGACATCGCGACGGCCAGCTCGCCGACCGCCCAACTGTGGGTCAGGTCGCCGAAATCGATGATGCCGTCCGGGGCCACCGACCCGCCCGCGCCGCGGGTGACCACGGTGTTGGCGTCGGTGAGGTCCAGATGCACCGCCTGGGTGGGCAGTTCGTCGGCCACCGCGGCGATGTGCGCCCGGGCCCGCTCGGCGGCCGTGCGCACCCGGTCCCGGCGCCCGGCGTCGGCGACGTGCCCGGCCAGCCGCCGCACCACCTCATGGCCGTAGCGCGGATCCCACTGCAGCACCCGGTCCAGCCCGGGGTGGGTGAAGCCGTGCAGGGCGCGGCTCACCCGGGCGGCCACCTCGCCGAGCGCGGCCACCGCCGTCGGCGCGAGGTATCCGGTCTGCAGCAGGGTGCCGCCGTCGAGGTAACGCAGCAGCCGCACGTGCGCGGTGGCGCCGTCGAGCAGTCCCGGTACCGCGGTGCAGGTTTCGCCGGCGGTGTTGGGGATCGGCACCGCCACCCGCAGCCCGGGCTCGGCCTCGGCGATCCGCTGGGCGGCCAGATCCTGTGCGGCCAGCTCGGTCTCGGTGAACGCCGGGTTCGCGATCTTGAGCACCCCGTGCACCGCGCCGTCGTCGCCGCGCACCAGGAAGTTCTGATCCTGTTGGCTGCCAAGCGGTTCCAGTGCGGCGTCGATGCCCCAGTGGCGGGACAGCACGTCGCGGGCCGCTGCGGCGTCCACCCGGGGCGCGGGCAGCTCGGACTGTTCGAGGAAGTTGAATCCGGCGGTCATCTCGTCACGAACTCCACGACTGCATCGGTGAAAGCGTCATTGTCGTCGCCGGCCGCGGTGTGGCCGGCCCGGGACAGCTCGACGAACTCCGCGTGCGGCACCTTGGCCAGGAAGTCCTGCACCCCTTCCGGGCTCACCACGTCGGAGAGCTTGCCCCGGATGAGCAGGATCGGGATGGTCAGCGCGAGCACGGCGGCTTCGAGTTCGTCGGGGTCGGCGAACGGGGTGTCGCGCACGGTCAGCACGAACGCCGGATCCCAGTGCCAGTGCCAGCGTCCGTCGCGCCGGCGCAGGTTCTTCTTCAGCCCCTCCGGGCTGCGCGGTCGCTCCCGGTGCGGCAGGTAGGCGGCCACCGCGTCGGCGGCCTGTTCGAGGGTCTCGAACCCCTCGACATGGCTGAGCATGAAGTCCCGGATCCGGTCGGTGCCCTCCTGCTCGTACCGCGGCACCACGTCGACCAGCACCAGCCGGCCCACCTGCTGCGGCCCGGCCGCGCGGGCGGCCAGGATCCCGGTCAGGCCGCCCATGCTCGCGCCGACGAGCGCCACCGGCCGGCCGATCTGCTCGAGCACCTGCACCGTGTCGGCGCACAGCGTGTGCAGCCCGTAGTCGGCGCTGGGGGAGCGGTCGCTGTCGCCGTGGCCGCGGGCGTCGAGCGCCACCACGTGCAGCCCCTTGCCGGCCAGGATCCGGCCGGTGTTCTTCCAGGAGAACCGGTTCTGCCCGCCACCGTGCAGCAGCAGCACCGTCGGCTGGGGCGAATCGGCGGCCACCCCGTGGTTCCATTCGTCGGCGACGAGGGTGAGCCCCTCGGTGCCGCGGAACGTCACCGTCCGCGGTTCGTTGTGCGCAGCGTGGTTCACCGGTGTCCCTTCGGCCCTCGACGGGCACACATTACCGATCCGGTCGAATCCGCAAATCGCCGGGCTGAAGTGCACTGACCTGCCTAGAATCGGCGCTGATGCCGCCGACGCATGATGAGGACCGCAAACTCATCATCGACGCTGCGTACCGGTGCCTGGCGGAACCGCACGACGGCCCGATCCCGGTGGCGGCGATCCTGTCCCGCGCCGGCCTGTCGTCGCGGGCGTTCTACCGGCACTTCGCATCCAAGGACGACCTGTTCCTGGCCATGCTGTGCCGTGAGTGCGGGGAGCTGGCGCGGCGGCTCGACCGCATCGCCGACGGCGACGGCACCCCCGCCCAGCAGCTCTGCGCGTGGATCGACACCATGTTCGCGCTGCCCGGCGACCCGGAGCTCGGCACCCACCTGATGCTGCTGGACTCCGACGAGGTGCGCGCGGCGCGCGGCTACCGGGAGGCCCGGCTGCGGCTGCACACCGAACGGGAGCGGTCGCTGGTGCGGATCCTGCGGCGCGGCCGCGACGACGGCACGTTCCCGCTGACCGACCCGGACTACGACGCCGCCGCGCTCAACGCGGTGATCAGCCACGCGCTCACGGTCGACGACCTGCGTACCCGCCCGGAGCTCACCCGGCGGTTCGCGCTGCGGATGCTCGGCGCGCGGGTCTCGGCCTGACCGATGAGTCCCGCGGGCCGGGCCGGTCGGATCGGGTATCGAGAATCCACCGACGACACGAACGGAGGCTGCGATGCCCGCGATCACCACCTCGCTCTGGTTCGACGACAACCTGGAGGAGGCGGCGGCGTTCTACGCGTCGGTCTTCCCGAACTCCCGTATCGAGACCATGGTGGCGCCCGACGGCGGGCCGGCGTTCGCCTTCACCGAGGCGATCTCGCTGACCGTGCACTGCGCCGACCAGGCCGAGGTGGACTACTACTGGGAGCGGCTCGGCGACGGCGCCGAGCCGCCGGGACTGCAACTGGATCAAGGACCGGTTCGGGCTGAGCTGGCAGATCGTGCCGGACCGGCTCTACGAGCTGCTCGCCGACCCCGATCCGAAGCGTGCCGGGGCGGCCCGCGAGGCGATGCTGCGGATGGACCGGATCGTCATCGCCGACCTGGAGGAGGCGGTTGCCCGCGCGGGGTGACCGCCCGGTTGTGTATACACGGTGCAGACGCCGACCCGTCCGCACCGCCGAAGGAGCCCCATGGCCGACGACGACGCTGACCTCGCCCGGGACACCGGCGAGACCGGCCCGCGTGACGAGGCCGACCCCGACACCGGGGAGACCAGCCCCCCTGACATCAACGCCCCGGACACCACCGCCCCGGCAGACAGCCCGGAGGAAGCCGAGCTCGAGGAAGCCGAGCCGAAATGGGACCCCGGGGCCGGCGCGGCCGCCGGCCGCGTCCCGCTGCAGGCCGCGATCGCCGCCGGCGTGGCGGTCGTGCTGGTGTTGTCCGCACTGGTCGGCTGGCTGGGCTACCGCACCTACGACGCCCACCGCGCCGCGGCCGAGCGGCAGATCTTCATGGACGGCGCCCGGCGCAGCGCCGAGGCGCTCACCACCGTCGACTGGGAGCGCGTTGACGACGACGTGCAGCGCATCCTCGACACCACGACCGGCCCGCTCTACGACAACATGCAGCGCCGGGTGGAGTCCTTCTCCGAGGTGGTCCGCCAGGCCAAGTCCAAGTCGGTCGGCTCCATCAACGAGGTCGCCCTCGAGTCGACGGAGGGCGACGAGGCCAAGGTGCTGGTGTCGGTGACGGTGAACGCCTCGCACACCGGCGCCCCCGAGCAGCAGCCGCAGCTGCTGCGGATGCGGTTGACGATGTACCGCGACGGCGACGAGGCGAAGGCGGCGCAGCTGGAGTACGTGTCATGAGCGAACGGGACGACGAGCTGACTCCTGACGTGACGGCCTCCGAACCCGAGTCGGCCGCCAAGGAGACCGAAGCGGTCGAGACCGAAGTGGTCGAGACGGGGCCGGCCGCGGCGGGGAAGGCGCCCGGCGCATCCCGGCGGCGCCGGATCCTGGCGTTCGCCGTGCTGCCCCTGCTCGCGCTGCTGCTCGCCGGCGCCGCCGGCTGGCTGAAGTGGACCGACACCCGGCTGCGCGCCGAGCAGCAGGTGGCCGACGAGGTCACCGAGATCGCCCGGGAGGCCGCGCTGCAGCTGCTCAGCTACGAGGCCGACAAGGTCGACGAGCAGCTGCGCTCCGCACGCGACCTGCTCACCGGCGGGTTCCGCGACTACTACACCGACCTGACCGAGCGGGTCGTCATCCCGGCCGCCAAGCAGCAGCGCATCAACGCCGTGGTCAACGTCCCGGCCGCCGGGGTGGTGGCGGCCGACCCCGGCCACGCCACCGTGCTGCTGTTCGTCGACCAGCTCGTCACGGTGGGGGACAACGCCCCGACGTCCACCAAGTCCAGCGTGCGGGTCGGCCTGGAGAAGGTCGACGGGCACTGGCTGATCTCGGAGTTCCAACCACTGGCATGACCGCGACGATCCAACCGCGCACCCTCGACGTCGACACCCCGGCCGTGCGGCTGCGGGCACTGGTGTGGGGCCCGCAGGACGGCCCGATCGCGCTGTGCCTGCACGGCTTCCCCGACACCGCCCACGGCTGGCGGCGGCTGGCCCCGCTGTTGGCCGAGGCCGGCTGGCGGGTCGTCGCGCCGTTCCTGCGCGGCTACGCCCCCTCCTCGCTGGCCGACGACGACAGCTACCACGTCGGCGCGCTGATGTACGACGCGCTGCGGGTTCTCGACGCCGCCGGCCCCACCGGCCGCGACGTGCTCATCGGCCACGACTGGGGCGCGATCGCCGGGACCGGGCTGGCCGCCATGCCCGCCGCCCCGTTCTCCCGGGCGGTGATCATGTCGGTGCCGCCCGCGGCCAGCTTCCGCCCGCCCAACGGCATGCACCGGCCGCTGCGGCTGGCCGCCCAGCTGCCCCGCCAGCTGCGGCGCAGCTGGTACATCCTGTTCTTCCAGCTGCCCTGGCTGCCCGAGCGGGTCGCCGAGCGGGTGGTGCCCCGGCTGTGGCGGGACTGGTCGCCCGGCTACGCCGCCGACGAGGACGTGCGGCTGGTGCTCGACGCGATCGGCACCCCGGACCGCTGGCGGGCCGCGCTGGCCTACTACCGGTCCACCATCCGCGGCAGCGAACCGCCCCCGCGCTACGCCGAACTGCACCGCCACTGGCTGCGCCCGCCGGTGCTGCCCACCCTGTACCTGCACGGCGCCGACGACGGCTGTGCCGGCCCCGGCTACCTGCCGTGGGTGCAGCGCATCCTGCCCGCCGGCAGCGACGCCGCGATCATCGACGGTGCCGGCCACTTCCTGCAGCTGGACCGCCCCGAGGCGGTGGCCGAACACATCCTGCGCTTCATCGGGCCCGCCTGAGCGGGCCCGGTATGACCCGCCAGCGGCTCGCCGCCGTCGACGCCCAGACGTTCTGGATGTCGACCAAGATCCCCAACGACCAGCTGCTGCTGTACCGGTTCGACGGCGCACCAACCGATTTCGATGCCGCGCTGGCGCAGGTGCGGGCCCGCGCCGCCGGGGTGGCGCCGCTGTGCCTGCGCCTCGACGACCACCGCCGCCGGGACTACCCGGCCTGGGTGCCCCGGCCGGTCGGCGACGACCAGTTCGTGGTGCACGACGCGGTGCCGACCTGGACCGCGTGCCTGGACGCGGTGGCGGCGCTGACGCTGGACCCGCTCGACGTCCGTACCGCCGCCTGGCGACTGCACCTGTTCCCGCGCGTCGACACCGGCGTCGTGGCGGTGCTGCAGATCAGCCACGCCCTCGGCGACGGCATCCGCGCCTCGGCCCTGGCCGCGCGACTGTTCGGCCGCGACGCCGCGGTGCCCGGGGTCGCGGCCGTGCCCTGGTACCGGCCGGCCACGTTGCCGTGGCGCGCGGTGCGGGCCGCCCGCGCCCACCGCGCGCTGGTCCGCGACACCGCCGCCGGCGCCGTGCCGCCGCCCGCGCCGTCGCGGCCGGTGCTGCGCACCAACACCCGGCCCGCGGGGCGGCGGGCGGTGCGGGTGCTGACCCGCCGCCGGGCCGAGCTCGACGGGCCCACCGTCACGGTCGCGGTGCTGGCCGCGATCGCCGAGGCGCTGGCCGGTCACCTCGCCGCCGCCGGCGACGACCCGTCCGAGCTGGGCGCGGAGGTGCCGATGGCCAGACCCGGCGCGCGGCGGGCCGCCAACCACTTCGGCAACGTCGGCATCGGGCTGCACCCCGGGCTGCCCCGGGCGGCACGCATGGGGGCCATCGCCGCCGAGCTCGCCGCGCGCCGCCGCCGCGCCGCCCACCCGGCCGTGCGCGCCGAGGCCGACGCGCTGGCCGCCGTGCCGGCCCCATTGCTGCGGTGGGGCGTGCACCGGTTCGACGCCGACGCCCGCGCGGTGACCGTCACCGGCAACACCGTGGTCTCCAGCGTCAACCGGGGCGCGGCGGATCTGCGCCTCGGTGACGCCCCGGTCGCCGTCACCGCCGGGTTCCCGGCGCTGTCACCGATGATGGGCCTGACCCACGGCGTGCACGGCATCGGCGACACCGTCGCGATCAGCGTGCACGCCGCCGAATCGGCGATCGGCGACCTCGACGCCTACCTGAGCCGGGTGGACCGGGCGTTGGGCTGAGAGGGGTTCCCGCCGGTTAACAGATCGCCTAGATTCTGTTACATGGCTGCCTACGATGTCGGACTGCTGATCCTGCGCGTCGTGCTCGGTCTGACCATGGCCGCGCACGGCTACAACAAGTTCTTCGGCGGAGGCCGCATCGCCGGCACCGCCGCCTGGTTCGAGAGCATCGGGATGAAGCCCGGGGTGTTCCACGCCCGGGTGGCGGCCACCACGGAGATCGCCGCCGGCCTGGGCCTGGCCGTCGGCCTGCTCACCCCGATCCCGGCCGCCGGCTTCGTGGCGCTGATGCTGGTCGCCGCGTGGACGGTGCACCGGGCCAACGGGTTCTTCATCGTCAAGGAGGGCTGGGAGTACAACCTGGTGCTGGCCGCCTCGGCCGTCGGGCTCGCCGCCACCGGCGCGGGCCGGATCAGCCTGGACCACCTGCTGTTCTCCGGCACCGGCTGCTACAACCTGTTGCACGGCTGGTGGGGGCTGCTCATCGCGCTGGGCCTGGGCCTGGCCGGCGGCATCGGCCAGCTCGTCATCTTCTACCGCCCGCCGGCGAAAACCGCCGCCTGAACCCGCACCCGCGGGACTGGAACACGTTCTAGTCTTTGCGGCATGGGGTTCCTGAAGCAGAACGCGCCCGTCGTCGACTACGCGCAGTGGAGCCAGGGCACCCGTGCCGAGCGGATCAAGCCGATGGCCCGGCACTGGGCCGAGGTCGGCTTCGGCACCCCGGTCGCCCTGCACCTGTTCTACGTGTTCAAGATCGGGTTGTACGTGCTCGGCGCGTGGCTGTTCGTGCGGGCCACCCCCGGGCTGGGCGAGGACTGGTGGGCCGAGCCGATCGTCTTCGAGAAGGTCGTGCTCTACACGATGCTGTTCGAGATCGTCGGCCTCGGCTGCGGTTTCGGCCCGCTCAACAACCGGTTCTTCCCGCCCATGGGCTCCGTCCTGTACTGGTTGCGGCCCAACACCATCCGACTGCCGCCCTGGCCCGACAAGGTGCCGCTGACCCGCGGCACCACCCGCGGGCCGTTCGACATCGCGGTCTACGGCGCGCTGCTGGTGCTGCTCGTGGTGGCGCTGTGCTCGGCCCCCGGCCCGGACGGCCTGCTGCCGGCCTGGCAGATCGTGGCGATCCTGGTGCTGCTCGGGGTGCTCGGCCTGCGGGACAAGGTGGCGTTCCTGGCCGCCCGTGCCGAGGTGTACGGCTCGCTGACGGTGACGTTCCTGTTCGGGCCGGACATGATCGTCGGCGCCAAGACGGTGTTCCTGGTCATCTGGCTGGGTGCGGGAATCTCCAAGCTCAACAAGCACTTTCCGTTCGTCGTCTCGACGATGATGAGCAACCACGCGGTGATCCGGCCGAAATGGCTCAAACGCCGCTTCTTCAAACGCTTCCCGGACGACCTGCGGCCGGGCTGGCCGTCGAAACTGGTGGCGCACACCAGTACCGCGATCGAGTTGGCGGTGCCGTTCGTGCTGTACTTCAGCCACGGCGGGCTGCCCACCGCGATCGCCGCGGCGGTGATGGTGTGTTTCCACTTCGGCATCCTGTCGGCCATCCCGATGGGGGTGCCGCTGGAATGGAACGTCTTCATGATCTTCGGCGTGCTGTGGCTGTTCGTCACCCACGCCGACGCCGGGCTCGCCGACCTGGCCAACCCGTGGCCGGTGGCCGCGCTGTTCGTGGTGCTGGCGGGCATGGTGACGTTGGGAAACCTGTTCCCGCACAAGATCTCGTTCCTGCCCGGGATGCGCTACTACGCCGGCAACTGGGACACCACGCTGTGGTGCCTCAAACCCTCGGCCGAGCAGAAGATCACCGACGGCATCGTCGCGATCGCCAGCATGCCCGCCGCCCAGATGGAGCGCTACTACGGCAACAGGGAGACCGCCGAGATCTACCAGTACATGGGGTATGCGTTCCGCTCCTTCAACACCCACGGCCGGGCCATGTTCACGCTGGCCCACCGCGCGATGGCCGGCCACGACGAGGCCGACTACACCCTCGTCGACGGCGAGCGGATCTGCTCGACGGCGGTGGGCTGGAACTTCGGCGACGGGCACATGCACAACGAGCAGCTCATCGCCGCCCTGCAGGAACGCTGCCGGTTCGAGCCGGGGGAGGTGCGGGTGGTGCTCATCGACGCCCAGCCCATCCACCGCCAGATCCAGTGCTACCGGCTCGTCGACGCCGCCACCGGGGAGTTCGAGCGCGGCTGGATCCGGGTGGCCGACATGGTCGACCGGCAGCCCTGGGACGACGACATCCCGGTGCACGTGACATCGAGTCCGCGCACGGATCGCGACTCGGCGCGCTGAGCCGCCCCGGCGCACCGTCGGTGCCGGCGGAGGTCAGTCCATGATGTCGCGGACCTTGATGTCCTCCAGGCCCGGCAGCATCAGGCGGCGCGCGTTGTCGAGGTGGACCCGCCAGTGCGCCTCGGCGGCGTCGGCGTCGCCGGAGCGGGCCAGCTTCATCAGCCGCCAGTAGGACCGCATGAGCGTGTCGTACTCGTCCTTGGTCATCGGGCGCGGGCCCTGGATCAGAAAGGCGGTGTGGCGCACCACGATCTCGTGCAGCATGCCGGCGATGATGGTCAGCGTCTGATTGCCGGACAGCTGCACCATGCGCAGGTGGAAGTCCGCGCTCGTCTCGGCCAGCCGCCCGGACTCCCAGCCGGCCGGCACATGGTCGTTGAGCATCTGCTCGAGCTCGGCGAACGCCTCCTCGTCGCCGGACTCGGTGAGCAGCCGCGCGGCCATCGGCTCGATGCCGGACCGGGCCACCATGACATCGGCGATCGTCGCGCCGGAGAGCTCCAGCAGCAGCCCGGCCGGGCGGGCCACGATCTCCGGCCCGGGCACCCGCACCCGGGCGCCGGTGCGCGAGCCGCGGCGCACCTCGACCAGCCGCTCGGACTCCAGCACCCGCACCGCCTCGCGCAGGGTGGGGCGGCTGACGCCGAAGTGGGCCATCAGCTCGGCCTCGTTGGGCAGGAAGTCGCCGTCCTTGAGGGTGCCGTCGACGACCATCCGGCGCAGCGTGCCGGCGACCAGTTCGGCGGTCTTGGGCGAACGAACCGCGCCGGGGGTCTTCTGCGCTGAGATCATCGGAGCCAGTGGCCCGGGTCGAGACACCGTGGTCCCTTCGACGGCGAACTACCTATACCACTCAGTAAACCATGTGAGCGATGTTCGTGCTGTCGCGCGGCGGTTCATGTCACGATGCGTGGTGATGACGAACGGCGAAGGCCTGCGTATTCCGGCCGGTGACCTGACCCTGGCCGCGGACGCCTACGGCGATCCGGCCGACCCGCCGGTGGTGCTGCTGCACGGCGGCGGGCAGACCCGCCACTCCTGGGGCTCCACCGCCGCCGACCTGGGTGCGAAGGGCTGGTACGCGGTCACCGTCGACCTGCGCGGCCACGGCGACAGCGACTGGTCACCCGACGGCTACTACGGCCTGGACGCCTTCGCCGGCGACGTCATCCGGATCGTGGAGTTCCTCGACCGGGCGCCGGTGCTGGTCGGGGCGTCGCTGGGCGGGGTGGCGTCGCTGTCGGCCATCGGGCACCGTCCCGAGCTCGGGCTGGGCCTGGTGCTCGTCGACGTCTCGCCGTTCCTGCGCCCGGAGGGCACGAGCCGGATCCGCGACTTCATGACCGCCCACGCCGAGACCGGGTTCGGCTCGCTCGACGAGGCGGCCGACGCGGTGGCCGCCTACCTGCCGCACCGGCCGCGGCCCCGCAACCTCGACGGGCTGCGCAAGAACCTGCGCCTGCGCGACGGCCGCTGGTACTGGCACTGGGATCCGAGGTTCCTCGCCGCCCCGGAGGACCAGCCGGTGCAGCGCAACCCGCTGTTGGACCCGGCCTACCTCGGTGCGGCCGCCCGGGATCTGCGGCTGCCCACCCTGCTGGTCCGCGGCGGCCGGTCCGACGTGCTCAGCATCGACGACGCCCGGCGGTTCCTCGAACTCGTGCCGCACGCCGAGTTCGCCACCGTCGCCGATGCGCACCACATGGTGGCCGGCGACGACAACGCGGTGTTCGAGGCGGTGCTCGGCGACTTCCTGGAACGGCGCATCCGCTCCCGGCTGCGGCTGTTCGGGGCCGCCAACCCCGACCAACCAGTGAGTTGACCTAGTAAACCTTGTTCGATACGTTCTGCATGGAATTCGCGTTGGGGCGATTCATGACCTCCGAAGGAGCGTGAAATGGCTGAAGCCGTCATCGTCGAAGCCGTCCGTTCGCCGATCGGGAAGCGCAACGGCGGCCTCGCGGGTGTCCATCCGGCCGAACTGTCCGCCCAGGTGCTCAACGCGCTCGTCGAGCGCGCCGGCGTCGACCCCGCGCTGGTCGACGACGTCATCTGGGGCTGCGTCATGCAGGCCGGTGAGCAGGCGCTCGACATCGCCCGCACCGCGGTGCTGTCGGCCGGCTGGCCGGAGACCGTGCCGGGCGTGACCGTCGACCGGCAGTGCGGCTCGAGCCAGCAGTCGGTGCACTTCGCCGTCGCGGGCGTGGTGGCCGGCCACTACGACGTCGTCGTCGCCGGCGGTGTGGAGTCGATGACCCGCACCCCGATGGGCTCCTCCATCGCCAACGGCGGCAACCCGTACCCGCCGGCGTTCAAGGACCGCTACAACGCCACCCCGAACCAGGGCATCGGCGCCGAGATGATCGCCGAGCAGTGGGGCTTCAGCCGCACCGATCTCGACCAGTTCTCGCTGGACTCGCACGCCAAGGCCGCCGCGGCGCAGGACGCCGGTGCGTTCGACGACCAGATCGTGCCGATCAGGACCACCGACGCCGACGGCAACGAGACCGTGGTGAGCAAGGACGAGGGCATCCGCCGCGGCACCACCCTGGAGAAGATGGCCCAGCTCAAGCCGGCCTTCAAGGAGGACGGCGTGATCCACGCCGGCAACTCCAGCCAGATCTCCGACGGCTCGGCCGCGCTGCTGATCATGAGCGCGGAGAAGGCCAAGGAACTCGGCCTCAAGCCGATCGCCCGGGTGCACACCGCGGTGCTCGCCGCCGCCGACCCGGTCATCATGCTCACCGCGCCGATCCCGGCCACCCAGAAGGCGCTGAAGAAGTCCGGCCTGAGCCTCGACGACATCGGTGTGTTCGAGGTCAACGAGGCGTTCGCCCCGGTGCCGATGGCGTGGCTGAAGGACATCGGCGCCGACCCGAAGAAGCTCAACCCCAACGGCGGTGCCATCGCGCTCGGCCACCCGCTCGGCGGCTCGGGCGCCCGCATCATGACCACGATGCTGTACCACATGCGCAACAACGGAATCCGTTACGGCCTGCAGACCATGTGCGAGGGCGGTGGGCAGGCCAACGCCACCATCCTGGAGCTGCTGTGACCGACACCCAGACCGCGCCGGCGGCGCTCACCGAGCGCCGCGGCAACGTCCTGCTCATCACCATCAACCGGCCGGAGGCCCGTAACGCCGTCAACGGCGCGGTGTCCACCGCCGTCGGCGACGCGCTCGCCGAGGCGCAGAACGACCCGGAGATCTGGGCCGTCGTGCTCACCGGTGCCGGCGACAAATCCTTCTGCGCCGGTGCCGATCTCAAGGCCATCGCGCGCGGTGAGAACCTCTTCCACCCGAATCACCCGGAGTGGGGATTCGCCGGCTACGTCAGCCATTTCATCGACAAGCCGACCATCGCCGCGGTCAACGGCACCGCGCTGGGCGGCGGCACCGAGCTGGCGCTGGCCAGCGACCTGGTGGTCGCCCGGCAGAGCGCGGTGTTCGGCCTGCCGGAGGTCAAGCGCGGCCTGATCGCCGGTGCCGGCGGTGCGTTCCGCATCGTCGAACAGCTGCCGCGAAAGGTGGCGATGGAGCTGCTGTTCACCGGTGAGCCGATCAGCGCCGAGGACGCGCTGCGCTGGGGCCTGATCAACAAGGTGGTGCCGGACGGCACCGAGGTCGAGGCGGCACTCGAACTCGCCCAACGCATCACGACCAACGCCCCGCTGGCGGTGCAGGCCAGCAAGCGGGTCGCCTACGGTGCCCGCGACGGCGCCGTGCCCGCCGAGGAGGCGTACTGGAAGCTCACCAACCGAGAGTTCGCGACCCTGCTCAAGAGCGAGGACGCCATGGAAGGCCCGCTGGCCTTCGCCGAGAAGCGCCAGCCCGTTTGGAAAGCCCGGTAAAGCACATGAAGAGAACGATCTACGAAGCCGAACACGAAGCGTTCCGCGAGACGGTCCGCGAGTTCATCGAGCGCGAGTGCCGCCCCAACCACGAGAAGTGGGAGCAGCAGCGCCTGGTCGACCGGTCCGCCTACGTCGCGGCCGGCAAGTACGGGCTGATCGGCTTCAACATCCCCGAGGAGTACGGCGGCGGCGGGACCGACGACTTCCGGTTCAACGCCGTCATCGACGAGGAGATCGCCCGCGCCGGTGTGCACGCCCCGGCGCTGAGCCTGCACAACGACGTCGTCGCGCCGTACTTCCTGCACCTGGCCAACGACGAGCAGAAGAAGCGCTGGCTGCCCGGTATCGCCAGCGGTGAGACCATCATCGCCATCGCGATGACCGAGCCGGGCGCGGGCAGCGACCTGGCCGGCATCCGCACCTCCGCGGTGCGCGACGGGGACGACTGGATCATCAACGGTTCCAAGACGTTCATCTCGTCGGGCATCAACTGCGACCTCGTCGTCGTGGTGGCCCGCACCGACCCGGAGGCCGGGCACAAGGGCTTCACCCTGTTCGTCGTCGAGCGCGACATGCCGGGCTTCACCCGCGGCCGCAAGCTCGACAAGGTGGGCCTGCACACCCAGGACACCGCCGAGCTGCACTTCGAGAACGTCCGGGTGCCGTCGGCCAACATCCTGGGCAAGGAGGGCTACGGTTTCTACCACCTGATGCAGAACCTGCCGTCGGAGCGGCTCTCGATCGCCATCACCGCGGTCGCCGGTGCGCGTGCGGTGTGGGAGGAGACCCTGCAGTACTGCAAGGACCGCAAGGCGTTCGGCCGGTCGATCGGCAGCTTCCAGCACAACCGGTTCCTGCTCGCCGAGATGGACACCGAGCTGGAGGTCACCGAGACCTACGTCGACCGTTGCCTGCGGGCCGTGGTCGACGGCGAGCTCAGCGCCGTGGAGGCCGCCAAGGCCAAGTGGTGGGCCACCGAGGTCGCCAAGAAGGTGGTCGACAACTGCGTGCAGCTGCACGGCGGCTACGGCTACATGATGGAGTACCGCGTCGCCCGCGCCTACTGCGACGGCCGCATCCAGACGATCTTCGGCGGCACCACCGAGATCATGAAGGAGATCATCGGCCGCGACCTGGGCGTCTGACCCGAAGCGGCACAACGAAAAATCCCCCGGACCGCCGGCCGGGGGATTTTTCGTTGTGTCGCTTAGCTTTCCGCGGTCTCCGAGCCGCTCTCGGCGTCGGTCGACCCGGCGGCCGACGACTCCTCGGCGGTGGTGGTCGTGGTGGTGGTGTTGCTCACCGCCGACGCACCGTCCTCGCCCTCGCCCTCGGCCCCGGTGGCGGTGCTGGTGCGCGGCTTGATCGGCTCCGGCGCGTCGGCCGGGTCGAGCACCTTGTCGATGATGTAGATGCGTGCGTTGGCGGCCTGGATGTCGCCGCACAGCACCTTGGCGGAGTCGTTGACGGTGATGTCCCCGCCCGAGCCGGTCACCTTCACCTCGGCGCCGTCCTGCGTCGGGCGCTGGCCCTTGACGTCATCGGGGCCGAGCAGGCCCAGGAAGGCGTGGTAGTAGCCGAGCTTGGTCAGCGCGGCCGGATCGCTCTTGATCGCCTCCCACTGGCCCTCCGGCAGCGCCTCGAACGCGGCGTTGGTGGGCGCGAAGATTACGTACGGGCCGTTCTCCAGCACCGGCACGATGTTCACCGCGGGGTTGATCCCGCCGGAGATCGCGCTGTAGAACGTCGAGACCTCGGGGATGTAGGACAGCGCCCGGCCGACCGGCATGACGGCCAGGGACCGCAGTTCGGGCATCTCGGCGCGGATGGCGCCGCACTCGGGCCCCTGCGGATCGGGGATCTCGGCAACCGGCGTGGGGGCCGGTGGCTCGGCGTAGGCGGTCGCCGCCAGCGGGAGCGACAGTGCGATCGCGGCGGCACCCGCCACGACGCCCAGGGTCTTGCTGGTGCGATTGTTCAACTTCACGCCTCCGTGCTTATCAGGTCGCGGCCGGGGATTCGGACACACCCGGTTCCGCGGCATGTGCATCGCCGTTGGCGATGGTATAGGGCAGTTCGGATCGTAGAGGTGCCCCCAGTGCCCGGCAAAGTCGGCCGTGACCTGCGTCACGCCGCCTGCTCCCCGCCCGGGTAGGTGCGCACTTACGATGACGGCCATGCGCGAACCCTTGATCGTCAGCGTCGCCGGACACACCCCCGAGATCCACGACCGGGCGTGGCTGGCGCCCACCGCCACCGTCGTCGGCCACGTGCGCCTGGCCGCCGAGGCCGGCGTCTGGTACGGCGCGACGCTGCGCGCCGAGGCCGAGCCGATCGAGATCGGCGCCGGCTCCAACATCCAGGACAACGTGACCGTCCACGTCGACCCCGGCTTCCCGTGCCGGGTGGGCGCGGACGTCACGGTCGGCCACAACGCGGTGCTGCACGGTTGCACGGTCGAGGACGGCGCGCTGATCGGTATGGGCGCGGTGGTGCTCAACGGCGCGGTGATCGGCGCCGGCTCGCTGGTGGCCGCCGGCGCGGTCGTCGCGCAGGGCACCGTCGTGCCGCCCCGCTCGCTGGTCGCCGGCGTGCCGGGCAAGGTGCGCCGTGAGCTCACCGACGAGGAGGTGGAGCGCAACCGCGCCAACGCCGCCGCCTACCGCGCACTCATCGGGGTGCACCGCCCCGCCACCGCCTGACGCCCCTGTCCCCGCGTCCCCGCGCGAGCAGGTGAGGCGTGCCGGGCGGGCGAAGCGGGTACAGGCAACGGGTGAGGCCCCTGCGCACCCTGGTCACCGGCGCCACCGGCTACGTCGGCTCCCGGCTCGTCACCGCCCTGCTCGACGCCGGGCACGATGTCGTCGTGGCCGGCCGCGACCCGCGCCGGCTCGGCAGGTTCGGCTGGTTCGACGACGTGCAGTCGGTGCGTCTCGACGTGCACGACGCCGCGTCGGTCCGCGCCGCCCTCGCCGAGGCCGGCGCCCTCGACGTCCTCTACTACCTGGTCCACGGCATCGGCGAGGCCGGCTACCGCGAGGCCGACAACGCCGCCGCGGCCGACGTGGCCGCCGCCGCCCGGGACGCCGGGGTGCGCCGCATCGTCTACCTCGGCGGCTTCGTGCCCGCCGCCGACGGGCTGTCCGAACACCTCAACGGCCGCGCCGAGGTCGCCGACGCGCTGAACATCGCGGATGGCCCGGAGTTGGTGTGGCTGGGCGCGGCGATGATCATCGGCGCCGGGTCGACGTCGTTCGAGATGCTGCGCTACGTCGCCGACCGGTTCCCGGTCATCCCCACCCCGGCCTGGTCGGCCAACCCGATGGATCCCATCTCCATCCGCGACGTGCTCCACTTCCTGGTCTCCGCCGCCGACGCGGAGCGCGTCCCACCGGGCGCCTACGACATCCACGGCCCGCAGACCACCACCTACGGCGAACTGCTGCAGCGCTACTGCCGCATCGCCCACCGGCGCCGCCCGCAGCTGCCGGTCCGCGGGGTCGACATCGGCGTGGTGAGCCGGTGCAGCGCGGCACTGCTGCCCATTCCCGCCGGGCTTACAGCTGATCTCGTTGCCTCCCTTGACTTTCCGATGACCGCGGCGGAACCGCGGCTGGGCGACCTGGTGGACCCGCCGCCCGGCGGGCCGATCGGTATCGACGAGGCCATCGCCCGGTCGTTGTCGCCGGCCCCGCCGCGGCCGGTCGACGACCTCGCCGATCCGCACCACCTCGCCGACACCGACCCGGACTGGGCCGGCGGGGACACCCTGCGCATCCGCCGGCTGGCCGCCGCGGTCACGCCCGCGGCCGTGCACCCGGCGCTGGGGCTGCTCGACGCGGTGCCCGGCCCGGTCGCCGGGGCGGTGCGCACCGGGCTGGACACCCTGCTCGGACTGGTTCCGGGGATCATGCGGGCATGACCGAACCGCTCGACGAGCCGGCACCGGTGGTGCGCCGGCGGCGCGTCGTGGTGGCGGTGGTGCTGGTGGTGGGGGCGGCACTGCTCGGCTGGTCGCTGACCCGCCCGCCCGGCGAGACCTCCTTCTACTGGCTCACCCTGGCGCTGGCTGCGGTGTGGGCCGGCGGGGCACTGGCCTCCGGGCCGGTGCCGCTGGGGCGGGGCGGGCGGCCGCTGCTGCTCGGCCTCGGCGCCGGCGTCGGGCTGGCCGCCCTGTTCGTGCTCGGCGGCCTGGTCGCCCGCCGCATTGACCCGGTGTACGAATACGTCTCCCGCGTCCTGGAATTCGCCGACCAGGGCCCGCTGCTGCTGGTCGCCGTCATCACCGTGGTCAACGGGATCGCCGAGGAGCTGTTCTTCCGGGGCGCGCTGTACTCGGCGCTGGGCCGGGCCGCACCGGTGCTGTGGTCGACGGTCGCCTACGTGGCCGCGACGACCGCCGGCACCGGCAACCCGATGCTCGGTTTCGCCGCGGCGCTGCTCGGCCCGGTCTGCGCGCTGCTGCGCCGCAGTACCGGCGGTGTGGCGGCCCCGGTGCTCACCCACGCGGTGTGGGGGCTGACCATGGTGCTGGTGCTGCCGCGGCTGTTCTGACCGGCCCGCGACCGTGCGGTTTCGTCCGCGACACGCCGGGTGCGGCGTTCCGGGGCGCACACTCGCGCGACGGCCCCTACCGCAATGGGTGGGCCAGCTCGTCGCTGCGCATCCGGGCCGCGGCCATCGCCACCGCCGCGCACAGCACCGGCAACACCCCAGCCACCACGAAGATGGTCGGGATCGGCACCATCTTCGACAGCGGGCCGACGACCGCGAACGACACCGGCATGAACGCCAGCGACACGAAGAAGTCCAAGCTCGACACCCGGCCCAGCATCTCCGGCGGCACCCGCCGCTGCAGCAGCGTGCCCCAGATGACCATGGCGGCACCGTCGGTCATCCCGATCGCGAACGACGCGGCCGCCATCAGCCAGAACGAGCCGGTGGCGCCGATGACGATCAGCGCAAGCGAGCCCAGACCCCACATCGCCATCATCGTGGTCAGGTACCGCCGCGGCATCCGCCGCGACGACACCACCAGCGCCCCGATCGCGCTGCCCAGCCCGAACGCGGCGAGCACGAAGCCGTAGGCACGCCCGCCGTCGGCGAACCGCTCGCCGGTGATGAACGGCAGCAGCACCTCGATCGGCCCGACCACCACCAGCACGAACACGCTCGCGAACAGCAGCGTCCACAGCAGCCACGGGGTGGCCACCATGAACACGAACCCGTCGCGCAGGTCCCGCAGTACCCGGGCACGGGGCCGATCCTCCTGTGGCGCAGCCGATTCCGTGAACGGGCCGGCGCAGATCAGCAGCAGCAGGCCGAGGCCGAACAACCCGGCCACCAGCACCGCGCCGATCCCGGGCAGGGAGGCGCCGACCACCATGCCGCCCACCGCCGGCCCGACGGCACGCTGGAACACCGGCCGCACCACGCCCTCCACGCCGTTGGCGGCCAGCAACTGCTCCGGGGGCAGGATGCGCGGCAGGATCGCGCTGTAGGCCGGGAAGAAGAACGCCGCGGCCACCCCGAGCGCGGCGGCGGCCACCGCCATGTGCCAGATACGAAGCGCGTCAAGCAGTCCCAGCGCGGCGACGGCGGCCACCGCGACGAAGTCGACCGTCTCGACGGCGATGATGATCAGCCGCCGGCTCACCCGGTCGGCGACGATCCCGCCGACCAGCACGAACCCCACCAGTCCGGTGCCCATGCAGGCGGCCACCACCGACAGCGACGCCGGGTCGTTGTCGATCGCGATGACCTGCAGTGCCATCACCACCGTCCACATGCCCTCGGCGAAGACGGACAGGGTGACGGCGGCGATCAGCAGCCGGTAGGCGCGGACCCGGAACGGCGCGAGCACACGCCAGCCCGACAGCCACCCGCGGCGGGTTTCGGACGGCGTGCTCACCCACCGATGGTCGCCGACCGCCCCGCTGCGGTCCAATGATTTTCAGCAGACGTCGGTGAAGCGCGGTGCGCGCTTCTCCTGGAACGCCGTGATGCCCTCGGCGACGTCGGGGGAGTGCAGCAGGACCAGCTGGCCCTCGCTCTCGCGCCGAATGGCGGGCTCGAGCTCGGTCAGCGTCGCGGCGTTGATCGCCTGCTTGGTCTTGGCCAGCGCCACCGCGGGGCCGTGCGCCAGCGCGCCGACGACCTTCTCCACCGCGGCCTCGAACTCCTCGGCCGGGTGCACCGAGCTGACCAGCCCGGCCTGGAAGGCCTCGGTGGCCGGCAGCCGCTCGGCCAGCAGCGCCAGCCGCATCGCCCGGGCGCGCCCGACCGAGGCGGCCACCAGGGCCGAGGCGCCGCCGTCGGGCATCAGGCCGATCTTGGTGAACGCCAGCATGAAGAACGCCTGCTCGGAGCAGACCACCACGTCGCAGGCCAGCGCCAGCGACACCCCGACACCGGCGGTCGGGCCCTGCACCGCGGCGACCACCGGCTTGGGCAGTCCGACGATCGTGCGCACCACCCGGTTGGCCGCGTCGAGCACCTGCTCCGGGGTACCGTGCGCGGTCGGGTCGGACTGCTCCTCGGCGCTGATCCCGGCCCCGGCGCAGAACCCCCGACCCGCGCCGCCGAGCCGCACCACCCGCACCCGCCGGTCGGCGGCGGCCTGCTCGAGCACGTCGCCGAGGGCGGTGAGCAGCGGCGCGGTCAGCGAGTTGAGGCTGTCCGGGCGGTTCAAGGTCACCCGCAGCACCGGCCCGTCGAGGCTGACGTGCAGGTCGTCGATGGTCTGGTAGGTGATGGCGCCGGAATCGGTGGTCATGTCTGCACCCTAAATTGTGAGGAGCCCCACAGGGCCGTATCGAGTCGACTTGGTTATACAAGTAAGCTATGTCGCGGTCAACCACGGGAAAGGTGAATTGAATGGCCGGACCTTTGCAGGGGTTGCGCGTGGTCGAGCTGGCCGGGATCGGCCCCGGCCCGCACGCCGCGATGATCCTGGGTGATCTGGGCGCCGACGTGGTGCGGGTGGAGCGCCCGCGCAACACGCCCGGACCGAGTCTTCCGCGCAGCGCTCGTGATCAGTTGCAGCGCAACCGGCGGTCGGTGGCCGCCGACCTGAAGACCGAGGAGGGCCGCGAGCTCGTCCGCCGGCTCATCGCCAAGGCCGACGTGCTCATCGAGGGCTACCGCCCCGGGGTCACCGAGCGGCTCGGCATCGGCCCCGCCGACTGCGAGCAGATCAACCCGCGGCTGGTCTACGCCCGGATGACCGGCTGGGGCCAGGACGGGCCGCGCGCCCAGCAGGCCGGGCACGACATCAACTACATCTCCATCAACGGCACCCTGCACGCCGTCGGACGCAAGGGCGAGAAGCCGGTTCCGCCGCTGAACCTCGCCGGAGACTTCGGTGGCGGCTCGATGTTTCTGCTGGTGGGCATCCTGGCCGCGCTGTGGGAGCGGGAGCGCTCCGGCAAGGGCCAGGTGGTCGACGCCGCGATGGTCGACGGCTCGGCGGTGCTGATGCAGATGATGTGGTCGTTCCGGGCCATGGGGATGTGGTCGGACGAGCGCGGCGTCAACATGCTCGACACCGGCGCGCCGTACTACGACACCTACGAGACCGCCGACGGCAAGTACATGGCGGTCGGCGCGATCGAACCGCAGTTCTACGCCGAGCTGCTCAAGGGCCTCGGCCTCGAGGGCGCGGACCTGCCCGACCAGAACGACATGAGCCGCTGGGACGAGTTGCGCGCCAAGTTCACCGAGGTGTTCAAGTCCAGGGACCGCGACCACTGGACGAAGGTGTTCGCCGGCACCGACGCCTGTGTCACCCCGGTGCTGTCGTTCGCCGAGGTCGAGTCGGATCCGCATGTGGCCGAACGGAACACCTTCTACAAGGAGGGCGACTTCCTGTTCCCGAACCCGGCACCGCGGTTCTCCCGCACCGTGCCGGACCGCCCGACGCCGCCGCGCGAGCCCGGTGAGGACACCGAGGCCGTGCTGCGCGACTGGAGCTGAACCCAACCGAGATGCGTTGGCCGGCACCGTGCCGGCCGGAGAGAGGAAGTATCAGTGGAGATCAAGGACGCCGTTGCCGTCGTCACCGGTGGTGCCTCGGGCCTGGGCCTGGCGACCACCAAGCGCCTGCTGGACCGGGGCGCCTCGGTCGTGGTCATCGACCTCAAGGGTGAGGACGTCGTCAAGGAACTCGGGCCGCGCGCCCGCTTCGTCGCGACCAACGTCGTCGATCCCGAAGGGGTCACCAAGGCGCTCGACATCGCCGAGGAGATGGGTCCGGTCCGCATCAACGTCAACTGCGCCGGCATCGGCAACGCCATCAAGACGCTGAGCAAGAACGGCCCGTTCCCGCTCGACGAGTTCCGCAAGGTCGTCGAGGTCAACCTGATCGGCACCTTCAACGTGCTGCGGCTGAGCGCCGAGCGCATCGCCAAGACCGAGCCGATCAACGGCGAGCGCGGCGTCATCATCAACACCGCCTCGGTCGCGGCGTTCGAGGGCCAGATCGGCCAGGCCGCCTACTCGGCGTCCAAGGGCGGCGTGGTCGGCATGACCCTGCCGATCGCCCGTGACCTGTCCCGTGAGCTGATCCGCGTGGTCACCATCGCCCCGGGCCTGTTCAAGACCCCGCTGCTGGGCTCGCTGCCCGAGGAGGCCCAGGCCTCGCTGGGCAAGCAGGTGCCGCACCCGGCCCGGCTGGGCGACCCCGACGAGTACGGCGCGCTGGCCGTGCACATCGTCGAGAACCCGATGCTCAACGGCGAGGTGATCCGCCTCGACGGCGCGATCCGGATGGCGCCGCGGTAAATCCGGGGAGAGGGGGAGACGCCGATGGCGCTGAAGACGAAGTTCACCGAGACGTTCGGGATCGAACACCCGATCGTCCAGGGTGGCATGCAGTGGGTGGGCCGGGCCGAACTGGTCGCGGCCGTGGCCAACGCCGGGGCCCTCGGGTTCCTCACCGCGTTGACCCAGCCGACGCCGGAGGCGCTGGCCAAGGAGATCGCCCGGACCCGGGAGCTGACCGACAAGCCGTTCGGCGTCAACCTCACCATCCTGCCGACGATCAACCCGCCGCCGTACGACGAGTACCGCCAGGTCATCGTCGAGTCCGGCATCAAGATCGTCGAGACCGCGGGCTCCAACCCGGCGCCGCACCTGCCGATGTTCCACGAGAACGGCATCAAGGTGCTGCACAAGTGCACCTCGGTGCGGCACGCGGTCAAGGCGCAGAGCCTGGGCGTGGACGGCATCAGCATCGACGGGTTCGAGTGCGCCGGGCACCCCGGTGAGGACGACATCCCGGGTCTGGTGCTCATCCCGGCCGCGGCCGAGAAGATCACCATCCCGCTGATCGCCTCCGGCGGCATCGCCGACGCCCGCGGTCTGGTCGCGGCGCTGGCGCTGGGCGCCGACGGGGTGAACATGGGCTCGCGGTTCCTGTGCACCGTGGAGTCGCCGGTCCACCAGAAGGTCAAGGAGGCGATCGTCGCCGGCACCGAACTCGACACCGAGCTGATCTTCCGCCCGCTGCGCAACACCGCGCGGGTGGCCAGCAACGCGGTGTCGCGCGAAGTGGTGGCGATCCTCGACAAGGGTGGATCGTTCGAGGACGTCAAGGATCTGGTGGCCGGCGTGCGTGGCAGGCAGGTCTACGAGACCGGCGACCTCGACGCCGGGATCTGGTCGGTCGGCACCTCGATGGGCCTGATCCACGACATCCCGACCGTCGGCGAGCTGGTCTCGCGGATGGTCCGGGAGGCCGAGGCGATCATCCGCGGCCGGCTGGCGGGCATGGTCGCCGACGACCTCGACGCCGTCCCGGCCTGAGCCGACCGTCGGCCCGAAAGCACTCGCCCCGGGAGCATCCCGCTCCCGGGGCGAACTCATCTCCGGAGGGCATGAAGTACGGATCGCCGAGCAAACGCCCCGGCAATGGGGTGCGCGACGGATCGGGCGTGCCGGTCAGACCGCCTTCGCCAGCGGCTCCCAGTCCTCGAACTGCTCGGAGGTGTCGCCCTCGACGAGCACATCGCCGTGGTAGAGCGCCTCGAAATCGACCTTGATGACATCGGCACTGGTGTCGTCGATCCACATGACACCGAGCCTATGGATCGCCATTAAGGAATCTTTGAGTCACGCTTCGGAAAAGTCTGGCAATGTTACCCCCGAGTCAGTTTTCGGCCCGGCTCAGCCGACGTGGACCGGGTTGGTGCCGTTGAGCGCCACCCAGGTGATGATCGCCGCGGCCACCGCGAGCGCGAGCAGCCCGACCGACACCCGCGCCGGCCAGTGCCGCCGGCCCAGCAGCCGGTCCACCGAGTAGGCGCCCGCGCCGGTGCACAGCAGTGCCGCCGCGCCGAACGCGGCCAGGAACGGCACGTTGAACGGTTCCGACCAGAACGGGCCGCCGCTGACCAGGACCAGCCAGGCGTCGATCATGGCGGCGAGCACCGCACACGCCGCCAGCGGGGTGATCGCCCCGAGGATCAGGCCGAGCCCGCCCAGCGCCTCGGCGGCGGTGACCATGGCCGTGGCCAGCGTCGGGGCCCGCCAGCCGCCGGCTTCCATGAACCCGACGGTGGTGGTGAAGTCGGTGGCCTTGAGCAGGCCGGCCTGCAGCATGGTCGCGCCGACGGCCAGGCGCAGCAACACCAGCCCGATATCCGGCAGGACGGCGGGGGCAGGGCTGTTCGGTTGCGGAGTCGCCATGGCCGCAGCCTATGCGCGCCGGCCGACACATCGGCCGGATCCGGCGCCGGGGTGCCCCGATAGCCGCCCGGAAGCCCCCGCCGAAAGCGCCCGGACGGCCGGCTGAACGCTGCTAACTTAACGCCGGTAGCCGACCGTCCGGGGGGGTTCGCCGTGCTGCACCGCATCGCCCGCCTGGCCATCGCCGTCCCGCGGCGGGTGCTGCTGTTGGCCGCCCTGATCGCGGCGGCCGCCGCGGTCTACGGCCTGTCGGTCGCCCAGAGCCTGTCGGCCGGCGGGTTCCAGGACCCCACCTCCGAATCCGCGCGGGCCCAGCAGCTCCTCGCCGACCGGTTCGGCCGGGGCGACATGCAGCTCATCCTCGCCGTCACCGCCGACGGCGACGTGCTCGGCGAACCGGCCCGCGGCACCGCGCTGGAACTCGTCCGGCGGCTGCAGGCCGCCCCGCACGTTGCCGACGTCGCCTCCGCCTGGACCGCCCCGCCCGGCGCGGCGGCCGGGCTGGTCGGCACCGACGGGCACACCGGGCTGATCGTCGCCGGCATCACCGGCGGTGAGAACGACGCCCAGCGACACGCCGCCGCCCTCGTCGAGGACCTGCTCGGGGGCGACGCCGCCGACCGGGCCGGGGTGCGCATCCGGGCCGGCGGCGAGGCGATGATCTACCGGCAGATCAACACCCAGAACGAACGCGACCTGCTGCGCATGGAGGCCATCGCGGTCCCGCTCAGCTTCCTGGTGCTGGTCTGGGTGTTCGGCGGCCTGCTCGCCGCCGCGCTGCCGCTGGCCGTCGGGCTGCTGGCCATCCTCGGCTCGATGGCGGTGCTGCGCGCGCTCGCCGTGGCCACCGACGTGTCGATCTTCGCGCTCAACCTCATCGTCGCGATGGGGCTCGCCCTGGCCATCGACTACACCTTGCTCATCGTCAGCCGGTTCCGCGACGAGCGCGCCGCCGGCGCCGCCCCGGCCGACGCGCTGCTGCGCACCATGGTCAGTGCCGGGCGCACCGTGGTGTTCTCCGCGCTGACCGTCGCGCTGTCGATGGCCGCCATGGCGCTGTTCCCGATGTACTTCCTCAAGTCGTTCGCCTACGCCGGGGTGGCGGTGGTGGCGCTGGCCGCCGTCGCGGCCGTCGTCGTCACCCCGGCCGTGATCACCCTGCTCGGCGACCGGCTCGACGCCTACGACGTGCGGCGGCCCGCCCGGCGCCTGTTCGGCCGCCCCGACCCCGCGCCGCGGCCGGTCACCGACACCGGCTGGTACCGGCTGGCCCGCACCGTGATGCGCCGTGCGGTACCGGTCGGCGCGGCCGGGGTGGCGGTGCTGCTCGTGCTCGGCGCCCCGTTCCTGGGCATCCGCTGGGGGTTCCCGGACGACCGGGTGCTGCCCGCGAGCGCCAGCGCCCGGCAGGTCGGCGACGAGCTGCGCGACGGGTTCGCCGTCGACACCGCCCGCGACGTCACCGTCGTGCTGCCCGACGCCGGCGGCATCGGCCCGGCCGAGCTGGACCGCTACGCCGCCGAGCTGTCCCGGGTCCCCGACGTGGCCGCGGTGTCGGCGCCCGGCGGCACCTTCGTCGCCGGGGTGCGCAGCGGTCCGCCGGGCGCGCCGGCCGGCATCGCCGAGGACGCCTCCGGACGCAGCGCCTTCCTCACCGTCGCCGGTGCGGCACCGCTGTTCACCGACGCCTCGCGGACCCTGCTGGACCGGCTGCGCGCGGTGCCCACCCCCAACGGCGGGCCGGCGCTGCTCGGCGGCACCGCCGCGGTCAACCAGGACAGCGTCGCGACGATCATCGCCCGGATGCCGCTGGTGCTGACCGTGATCGCGGCGATCACCCTCGTGCTGCTGTTCCTGCTCACCGGCAGCGTCGTGTTGCCGTTGAAAGCGCTTGTGCTCAATGTGCTTTCCCTGACCGCTGCGTTCGGCGCGCTGGTCTGGGTGTTCCAGGACGGCCATCTCGGCGGGTTCGGCACCACCGCCACCGGGACCCTGGTGGCGACCATGCCGGTGCTGCTGTTCTGCATCGCCTTCGGGCTGTCGATGGACTACGAGGTGTTCCTGATCAGCCGGATCCGCGAGTACTGGCTGCGCAACCCCACCGGGACCGCCGACGCGCGGGCGCGCAACGACGACGCCGTCGCCCTCGGCCTGGCGCGCACCGGCCGGGTGATCACCGCCGCCGCGCTGATCATGTCCATCTCGTTCGCCGCGCTGATCGCCGCGCAGGTGTCGTTCATGCGGATGTTCGGCACCGGACTGACCCTGGCGGTGCTCGCCGACGCCACCCTGGTGCGCATGGTCCTGGTCCCGGCCTTCATGCACCTGCTGGGCCGCTACAACTGGTGGGCGCCGCGGCCGCTGGCCCGGCTGCACGCCCGGATCGGCCTCACCGAATCGGCCGCACCGACCCCGGCCGCCGGCCCCGTCCCGGGCGGCGGGTGACCCGGTGAGCGCGCACCGGATCCGGCGACGCCGCGCCCCGCGCGGCGCGGGGGAGCGGATGCGCGAGGAGATCCTGGCCGCCACCACCGAGCTGCTGCTGGAGACCGGCGACGCCGGCGCGGTCTCCATCCGGTCGGTCGCCGGGCGGGTGGGCGTCACCGCCCCGTCGATCTACCTGCACTTCGCCGACAAGGGCGCGCTGCTCGACGCCGTGTGCGCCCGCTGGTTCGGGCGGCTCGACGCCGAGATGCGCCGGGCCGCCGGCGAACAGCGGTCGCCGCTCGAGGCGCTGCACGCCCAGGGGCTGGCCTATGTGCGCTTCGCGCTGGACAATCCGGAGCTGTACCGCATCGCCACCATGGGCCGGGACCGGCCCGGCGGCGCGGTGGACACCACGCTCGACAGCGCGGTCCTCCGGCATCTGCGGGCCTCGGTGCAGGCCCTGATGACGCAGGGCACCGTCCCGGCCGGCGACGCCACCGCCGTGGCCCTGGAGCTGTGGACCGCGGTGCACGGGGTGGTCGCCCTGCTGATCGCCAAACCGCATCTGCCGTGGGGGGATCCGCTGGCCTTCGCCGACCGGGTGCTGCGGGCGGTGTGCATCGGCCAGATCGTGGCCGGCCGGATCGGCCCCGGCACCGCCCCCGATGCGACGATCCGACGCGTGATGGAGTTGCTGCGATGACCGAGACGATCGACAACCCGATGTTCGCCCGGCTGTGGACGCTGCTGTCCGGCCACGAACCGGCGGCCATGCGGCGGCTGCGCCGGGAGAACCTGGCCGGACTGGCCGGCAGTGTGCTGGAGGTCGGCGCCGGCACCGGCACCAACTTCGCCCACTACCCGACGACGGTCACCAACGTGGTCGCACTCGAACCCGAGCGGCGGCTGGCCGCCCGGGCCACCGAGGCCGCCGTCACCGCCCCGGTCCCGGTGCTGGTCACCACCGCGGCGATCGAGGACCTGCCCGACGGGAACATCGCCGCCACAGCGCAATTCGACGCCGTGGTGTGCTCGCTGGTGCTGTGCTCGGTGGACGACCCGGCCGCGGTGCTGCGGCGGCTGTTCGAACTGCTGCGGCCCGGCGGCGAACTGCGGTTCGCCGAGCACGTCGCCGTCGACCACGGCGCCCGCGCCGGGCTGCAGCGGCTGGCCGACCGCACCGTCTGGCCCCGGCTGATGGGCAACTGCCACACCCACCGGCACACCGAGAAAGCCATCGCCGCAGCGGGTTTCGAGATCACCACGGTGCGGCGGGAATGGCTGCTGCCGGCCTGGGTGCCGGCCCCGGTGGGGCCGATCGCGATCGGCCGCGCGGTGCGGCCGGCCTAGTTCAGCAGGGCGGGCAGCCGGTCCAGCAGCCCGGGCAGCGCGCGGGCTGCGGTCTCGCGCAGCGACACCGTCGCCGACTCGGTCAGCGGCGTCGGCTCGGGGTTGACCTCGACGACCGGGATGCCGCGGGCCAGCGCCATCTCCGGCAGCCCCGCCGCCGGGTAGACCACCGACGAGGTCCCGACCACCACCACCAGGTCGGCATTGACCACCGCGTCGATCGACAGGCCCCAGGCGTCCTGCGGCAGCGACTCGCCGAACCACACCACGTTCGGCCGGATCAGCCCGCCGCACATGCACTCCGGCGGGTCGATCTCCTCGACCGGCTCGGGCATCTCCGGCAGCACCCCCTCGAACGGGGCGCGGCAGGCGTCGCAGTGGAACTCGAACAGGCTGCCGTGCACGTGGTAGACCCGCTCGCTGCCGGCCCGTTCGTGCAGGTCGTCGATGTTCTGGGTGATGACGTGCACCTCGTGGTCGCGCTGCCAGTCGGCGACCGCGCGGTGGCCGGCGTTCGGCTCGACCGACCGCATCATGTAGTGGCGCCACAGGTACCACGCCCACACCCGCTCCGGGTGTGCGCGCCACCCCTCCATGCTGGAGATCTGGTAGGGGTCGACCTTGGCCCACAACCCCGTCTCGGGGTCGCGGAACGTCGGGACCCCGCTGTCGGCCGAGATCCCGGCACCGCTGAACACCGTCACCTGCACATGACCAAGGTAGCGGGTCTGGGTGATACTGAACACGTGGCCGACTTGGGCGAATGGGTGCGCCTCGACCCCCGAGCCGCCAGGCCGCTGTTCGACCAGCTCCGCACCCAGATCATCGATGCCATCCGCGACGGCCGGCTCGCGCCCGGCACCCGCCTGCCGACCGTTCGGGAACTCGCCGCCGAGCTCGGGCTGGCGGTCAACACGGTGGCTCGCGCCTACCGGGAGCTCGAGGCCGCCGGGCTGCTGGAGACCCGGGGCCGGTTCGGGACCTACGTGGCCCGGGTGGACCCGGCCGACGAGGCGATGGCCGAGGCCGCCGCGGCCTACGCCGCCACCGCCCGCGCGCTGGGCCTCGGCCGCGCCGAGGCGATCGCCTACCTGGAGGCGGCCTTCGGCGCGCCGAACTCCAGCAGCACGTAGTGGCCGCGGAAGTCGTCGAACACCCGGAAGCGCTGGGACAGCCACAGCAGCGCGTTGAGCACCCGGCCGCGCGCCTTCGGGTAGGCCACGTCGTGCACCGCCCGCACCCCGGGCACGGTGTGCACCAGGTTCGCCGTCTCGGCCACCGACAGGGTGAACGGCATCGGCGGCACCGTGTAGCGGCGTGAGGTGCGCAAGCCGCGCTGCATCAGCCAGTGCAGCCGCTTGGGCGGCAGGTCGAACATCATCTGCCCGCCCGGGAACCGCCGGGCGCACTCGCGGATCAGCCCCATCGCCTCGTCCGGCTGCAGGTACATCAGCAGGCCCTCGGCGGTGATGAACACCCCCTCGCCGGCGTCCACCTCGTCCATCCAGGAGTAGTCCAGCGCCGAGCAGCCCAGCATCCGGACCCGCTCCGACGGCGGCAGCAGCTGCCGGCGCAGCTCCACCATGGGCGGCAGATCAACCGTCAGCCAACGGAACTGATCCCCGGCACCGGCGTCCCGCAGCCGGAAGAAGGTGGTCTGCAGGCCCTCGGCCAGCGCCACCACGGTGGCCTTCGGGTGGGTGAGCAGGTAGCGGCGGGTGGCCGCGTCGAAGGCCAGTGCCCGCAGCGCCATGTCCTGGCGCTTGGCGTAGCCGAACTTGGCGAAGTCGAAGTCGATGGCCTTGACCAGCTCGATCGCCATCGGGTCGTCGATGAGCCGGTCGGGCCGGGCGGCCTCCAGCGCGCGCACCTGCAGGGTGAGCAGCGCGGTCTCCGAGACGCCGGTGAGCGAGGCCTTGACGGGGGATTTCGGGGTCACGGCCGCCAATGTACCGAAACATCCGGTGCTGGGGTGAAATGTGAAGTGCAGCACCGGTATCCGACGATTGTGACGGGTGGGGCGGGGCGCGGGGGCGGGGTTCGCCGCGGGTGAACGCCGGACGCGGTGGGCCGGGTGGGCCCTGCAACCGGCCCCGGCGACGTAGGCTCGTCACCATGGCGCGTCAGGTGTTCGACGACAAGCTGCTGGCCCTGCTGGCCGGGAACTCGCTGGGTGTGCTGGCGACCATCAAGCGTGACGGCCGCCCGCAGCTGTCCAACGTCAAGTACTACTTCGATCCTCGGGCGCTCACGCTGCAGGTGTCGATGACCGAGCCGCGCGCCAAGACCCGCAACCTGCGCCGCGACCCGCGCGCATCCATCCACGTCAGCTCCGACGACGGCTGGGCCTACGCGGTCGCCGAGGGCAACGCCATCCTCACCCCGCCCGCGGCCGCCCCCGACGACGAGACCGTCGAGGGCCTGGTGCAGCTGTACCGCAACATCGCCGGCGAGCATCCGGACTGGGACGAGTACCGGCGGGCGATGGTCGACGAGCGGCGGGTGCTGATGACCCTGCCCATCTCGCACCTGTACGGGCTGCCGCCCGGCGTGCTGTAGGCCCCGCCCGAACGGGACACGCCGGGCGAGGGGAGTCCCCAGCGCCCGGCGTGGCCGGTATCGGGTCGGTGGGCGGGGTCAGTGAGCGACGGCCCGCTCCGCGCCGACGCCGGTCAGCGACCGCACCTCCATCTCGGCGGCCAGCGCGGGATCCTCGTCGTCCGGCGAGGTCAGCGTGCCGATGACGCCCAGCGCGAACGCGAGCGGGATGGACACGATGCCCGGGTTGGACAGCGGGAACCAGGCGAAGTCCGCGTTCGGCAGCATCGACGTCGGGGTCCCGGACACCGCGGGCGAGAACACGATCAGCACGATCGTCGAGATCAGACCGCCGTACATGCTCCACAGCGCGCCGCGGGTGTTGAACCGCCGCCAGTACAGCGAGAACAGAATGGTCGGCAGGTTCGCCGCCGCGGCCACCGCGAACGCCAGCGCCACCAGGAAGGCGATGTTCTGCCCGGAGGCCAGGATGCCCAGCACGATGGCGAACACGCCCAGCACCACCGCGGTGATGCGGGAGACCCGCACCTGCTCGTACTCGGTGACCTGGTGCTTCTTCATCAGGGTGGCGTAGATGTCGTGGGCGAACGACGCCGACGCGGTGATCGTCAGGCCGGCCACCACCGCCAGGATGGTCGCGAACGCCACCGCCGAGATGACGGCCAGCAGCACCACCCCGCCGAGTTCGAACGCCAGCAGCGGGGCCGCGGAGTTCTGCCCGCCCGGCGAGCCCAGGATGCGGTCCGGGCCGACCATGGCCGCCGCGCCGTAGCCCAGCGCCAGGGTGAACAGGTAGAACGCGCCGATCAGCGCGATCGCCCACACCACCGAGCGGCGGGCCTCCTTGGCGGTGGGCACCGTGTAGAACCGCATCAGCACGTGCGGCAGGCCGGCGGTGCCCAGCACCAGCGCCAGGGCCAGCGAGATGAAGTTCAGCTTCGAGGTCAGCGACGCGCCGTACTGCGCGCCGGGGGCGAGCACGTCGCGGGCGGCCACCGCCTCGTTGCTCGAGCCGGACACCGCGGTCTGGGCCGAGGCCAGGATGTCGGAGAAGTTCAGCCCGAACTTGAACAGCACCGCCAGCGTCATCAGCCCGGCGCCGCCGATCAGCAGCACCGCCTTGATGATCTGCACCCAGGTGGTGCCCTTCATCCCGCCGACCAGCACGTAGACGATCATCAGCACGCCCACCACAGCGATGACAAGCGCCTGGCCCCAATCGCTTTCGACGTTGAGTAGCAGGGCCACCAGGCCGCCGGCGCCGGCCATCTGGGCCAGCAGGTAGAACAGCGACACCGCCAGCGTGTTGGTGGCGGCCGCCAGCCGCACCGGCCGCTGCCTGAGCCGGAAGCTCAGCACGTCGGCCATGGTGAACTTGCCGGTGTTGCGCAGTAATTCGGCGACCAGCAGCAGCGCCACCAGCCACGCCACCAGAAAGCCGATGCTGTAGAGGAACCCGTCGTAGCCGTAGACGGCGATGGCCCCGGCGATACCGAGGAAGCTCGCCGCCGACAGGTAGTCCCCGGAGATCGCCACACCGTTCTGTGGTCCGGTGAAAGCCCTTCCGGCGGTGAAGAACTCGTCAGCAGAGGCGTTGCGGCGGCTGGCGCGCATCACCACGAACAGGGTGACGGCCACGAACGCCACGAAGATGGCGATGTTGATCGCGGGATTGCCGACGTCGGTGCCGGCGGCCAGGAACGTCGTCATCACCGCCCGCCCTCCAGCTCGGCGCGGATCCGCTCGGCGCGCGGGTCGATCTCGCGGTTGGCGAACCGCACGTACAGGCCGGTGATCAGGAACGTGGTGGCGAACTGCCCGAGGCCGATCAGCATGCCGACGTTGATCGCACCCCAGACCGGGATCGCCATGAAGTCATGGGCGAACGCGCCCAGCACCACGTACAGCGCGTACCAGACCAGGAACGCCGCGCTCATCGGGAACACGAAGCGGCGCAAGCGGCTTCGCAACTCCTGGAACTCCGGGCTGGACTGCACCGCCACGTAACGCTCGCGGGGGATGGTGGACTGGGTGGCAAGATGTGGTTCGGACACCGTCGATCTCCTCTGCACGTGATCCGGGATATGGCCAGAACCTAAATGCGATGCAGGTCACATCTACAGGGCCTGCGTCGACGAACCGGTAAACCCCGGAAGGCGTGCGCCGAACGGTCGGTGCACCACGACGAACGGTGAGCGGTTGGTGTCCCGGCTCAGTCCCGCGGCACCCGCTCCACGCCCATGCCGAGCCCCTCCGGCACGTGCATGCGCGCGAAGATCTGCGCCACGTCCCGCGGCCGGGTGCGCCGCGTGCAGCAGCTGACCAGCACCATCGTCGCGAACGCCAGCGGCACGCTGAGCACCGCCGGATAGCCGACGATCACCGCCGGCCAGCCGCCCAGCAGCCGCTCGTCGATGCCGCCGACGATCTCCACCGCCACCGCACTGGCCGACGACAGCGTGCCGACCAGCAGCCCGGCCGCCGCGCCGGGCACCGTCAGCCCGCGCCACCACACCCCGAGCACCAACAGCGGGCACAGCGTGGAGGCGGCCACCGCGAACGCCAGCCCGACACTGCGGGACAGCTCGATGTTGGCCGCCGACAGCGCCAGCGGGATCGGCAGCAGCCCGGCGATCAGCGCGGCGATGCGGAAGTCCCGCACCCGGCCGCGCAGCACGTCGGTGGCCAGCGCCCCGGCGATGCTCACCAGCAGCCCCGACGAGGTGGCCAGGAAGGCCGCGATCGCCCCGGCGGCGACCAGCGCGCCGAGCGCCTGCCCGAGCGCCCCGTCGAACGCCGCGCCCGGGGTGAGCAGCACCGCCGCGTCGGCGGTGCCGGTGATCAGCAGCTGCGGCACGTACAGCCGGGCGAACACCCCCAGCAGGGTGGGGAACAGGTAGAACAGCGACAGCAGCGCGATCACCGCCAGCGCGGTGCGCCGGGCCGCCCGGCCGTCGGGGTTGGTGTAGAAGCGCACCAGCACGTGCGGCAGCCCCATGGTGCCCAGGAACGTCGCGATGATGATCGACAGCACCTGCAGCCGCGGATGCGGCCCGCCCAGCCCGTTGCCCGAGGCCAGCCAGTCCGATCCGGCCGCGGGCGTGCCCGCCACCACCGGCGTGGCCGCCCCGGCGGGCAGGTGCAGCGTCGATCCGGCCGCCACGGTGTGCTCGCCCGGGGCCGGCACCGGCGCGTCGCGAACCGCCCGGCCGTCGAGCGTGCCGGTGACGGTGATCCCGGCCGGGGCCGGGATGTCCAGCACGACGTCGGTCTCCACCGTCACCGTGGTGTCCTCGGCCAGCCGCGGCGGCAGCGGCCCGCCGAGCTCGCCGCCCTGCTGGGCGAACAGCGCCAGCAGCGCCAGCGCGGGCACCGCGATCGCGGTGAGCTTGAGCCAGTACTGGAAGGCCTGCACGAAGGTGATCGAGCGCATGCCGCCGGCGACCACGTTGGCCACCACGATCGCCCCGACCGCCAGCGGCCCGATCCAGGCCGGGACGCCGAGCAGGGTCTTCAGCGCCAGGCCCGCACCCTGGTACTGCGGCACCAGGTAGAACACGAAGATCACCAACACGACCAGCATCGCCACCTTGCGCAGCCACACCGACCCCAGCCGGAACTCGGCGAAGTCCGGCACGGTGTAGGCGCCGGAGCGGCGCAGCGGTGCGGCGACGAACAGCAGCAGCCCCAGGTAGCCGGCGGTGAAGCCGACCGGGTACCACAGCGCGTCGGCGCCGTACTTGGCGATCAACCCCGCCACCCCGAGGAACGAGGCGGCCGACAGGTACTCACCGGAGATCGCGGCGGCGTTCCAGCGCGGCCCCACGGTGCGGGAGGCCACCAGGAAGTCCGAGGTGGTGCGCGACAGTCGCACCCCGTAGGCGCCGATCGCCATCGTCGCCACGGCCGCGACGATCAGGGCGGCAGCGGTCAGGGCCGATCCGCTCACGGCTCGCCGTCGACCACCCGGACGAAGTCCCGCTCACCCTGCTCGGCCAGCCGGACGTAGAGCCGCCCGGCCCACAGCAGCAGCAGGTAGATCAGGACGCCCAGGACCAGCCAGTTCAGCCGCAGCCCGCCGATCGAGGCCTGCGACAGCGCCGGCAGTGCGGCCGCGACGATGCCGACGACGCCGAGCACCACCGCGGCCAGCCGCAGCGCCAGCCCGAGCTGGGCGCGCACCAGGCCGCGCACCAGCGCGTCGCCGACCGGGGTCTGCTCCTGCAGCTCCACCCGGGTGCGCACCATCCGCGCGCCGCGCCGGTGGGCCAGCACCACCCGCTGCCGTTGCGGCCGCTCCGGGCTACTCATCGGCGCCGCCCGCCGGCTTGAGGGTGCGCATCGGGTGGCGCACCAGCCGCTCGCGCAGCTCCCGGGCCTGCCGGCGGCTCACCGGCAGCTCCACCGCCGGCGAGGCGCCGTTGGCGCGCAACCGCACCAGTACCGCGCCGTCGACCGTGCGCAGCCCGGTCACCAGCTTCAGCGCCACCAGGTAGGAGCGGTGGATGCGTTGGAAGCCGTGTTCGCGCCAGCGCGACTCCAGCGTCGACAGCGGGATCCGCACCAGGTGGGTGCCCGACGCCGAGTGCAGCCGGGCGTAGTCGCCCTCGGCCTCCACCCAGCCGATCTCGTCGCGCGGTACCAGGTGCGTCACCCCGCCCAGCTCCGCCGGGATGACGTCGGAGCCGGACCGTTCGGGCGGCGGCTCGGCGGCGGCGGTGGCCCGGGCGGACCGCACCCGCCGGATCGCCTCGCCGAGCCGGGCCTGCCGGATCGGCTTGAGCACGTAGTCGATCGCGCCCACGTCGAAGGCGGCCAGCGCCTGGTCGTCGTGGGCGGTGACGAACACCAGCGCCGGGCGGTGGGAGAACTTGGCCAGCACCCCGGCCAGTTCGATCCCGCTCAGCCCGGGCATGTTGATGTCGAGGAAGATCGCGTCGAACCGGCGGTGGTTGAGTTCGCGCAGGGCGGCGGTGGCGTCGCCGGCGCTGCACACCTCCCCGATGTCGGGGTGGCGGCTCAGCAGGTAGGTGAGCTCGTCGAGCGCCGGCGCCTCGTCGTCGACGGCGAGCACGGTGAGCTTGCTCATGTCTGTCGCACCCGATGGCTCACCCGATACTGCCTCCGTTGGCTCGGACCCCCGACCTGAACTTGGGTACCCGCATTATCACCTTGGTGCCCGCGCCGATCGCCGTTTCGACGACCAGACCGTAGTCGTTACCGAACGCCGCCCGCAGTCGGTGGTCGACGTTGGTCAGCCCGACGTGCGCGCCCTCGCCCGGATCACCCGGCAGCGCGTCGCCCGGACCGGCGCGCAGCTTGTCCGGATCCATGCCCACCCCGTCGTCCTCGACGGTGATCACGCAGTCCGAGCCCTCGTCGCGGGCGACGATCTCGATCGACCCGCCGCCCTTGGCCGCCAGCCCGTGCCGCACCGCGTTCTCCACCAGCGGTTGCAGCGCCAGGAACGGCAGCACCACGTTGAGCACCTCCGGGGCGACCTGCAGCCGCACCCGCAGCGCGTCGCCGAAGCGGGCCCGCTCCAGCGTCAGGTACCGGTCGATGTTGCGCAGCTCGTCGCGCAGCGTGGTGTACTGCCCGGCCGACCGGAACGAGTAACGGGTGAAATCGGCGAAGTCCAGGATGAGTTCGCGGGCCCGGTCCGGGTCGGTGCGCACGAACGACGCGATGGTGTTGAGCGCGTTGTAGATGAAGTGCGGGCTGATCTGGGCGCGCAGGGCGAGCACCTCGGCGCGGTCCAGCCGCGCCCGCGACGCGTCGAGCTCGGCCAGCTCGATCTGGCTGGCGGCGTAGCCGGCCACCTCGCCGATCGCGCCGAGCAGGCCGGGGCCGGGCACCCGGGTGGTCAGCACCACCAGCACGCCGTGCGCCTCGCCGCCCTCGGTGAGCAGCGGCTGGGCCACCACGGTGTGGGGCCGGTGCCGGATCATCACCCGGCGCTGGCCCTGCAGCGCCTCCCGGGCCGCGCGGGCGCACGGCTCGAGCGCGGCGTCGCCGAACACCTCGGTGCCGGGCGGGTCGGTGGCCAGCAGCTGCGCGTCGGCGTCGTAGAGTGCGACGCCGTCGGTGCCGGTCAGGTCCCGCAGGAACGGCGCTGCGGTGCGGGCCGATTCGCGGTCGAGGCCGCGGCGCAGCGCGTGCGCGGCCAGCGACGCGGTGTGCAGCGCGGCGTGCACCGCCCGCTCGGTGGGGGTGGCCACCACCCGGCGGGTGCGCACGGTGACGACCGCGGCCACCACCACAGCGACGATCAGGGCCGCGGTCAGGGCGAACGTCAACTCACCGGACACCGCGGTCACCCTATGTCGTCGGGCGGGGACGGACGAGGAGTTTCCCGCCGCACGCAGCGCCGGAGACCGGATCCCCCGATGGCCTAAGGTTGCTGCTATGGCCGCCAAGCTCTGCCTGGTCCAGGATCCCGACGCCGACGCGCTGCTGGAGTCCGAGCCGTTCGCGCTGCTGCTCGGGATGCTGTTGGATCAGCAGATTCCGATGGAGGTGGCGTTCTCCGGGCCGAAGAAGCTCGCCGACCGGCTCGGCGGGCTCGACGTGCGCGAGATCGCCGACACGGACCCGGAGCGGTTCGCCGCGGTGTGCGCCGAACGCCCTGCGGTGCACCGGTTCCCGGGCTCGATGGCCAAGCGGATCCAGGCCCTCGCGCAGGAGATCGTCGACCGCTACGACGGGGACACCGCCGCCATCTGGACCGCCGGCGACCCGGACGGCGCGGAGGTGCTGCGCCGGCTCAGGGCGCTGCCCGGTTTCGGCGAGCAGAAGGCCCGGATCTTCCTGGCACTGTTGGGCAAGCAGTACGGCGTGACACCGCCCGGCTGGCGCGAGGCCGCCGGCGACTACGGCAGAGCCGGGGTGTACATGTCGATCGCCGACGTCACCGACCCCGGCTCGCTGGAGAAGGTGCGCGCCTACAAGAAGAAGATGAAGGCGGCGGCGAAAGGCTGACCGGCTGTGCCACGCTATGGGCATGAAGACGCACCTGAACTGCCCGTGTGGTGAGGCCATCGTCGGCAAGGACGAGGACGACCTGGTGGAGAAGGCTCAGCAGCACCTGGCCGACAAGCACCCGGGCCTGGAGTACGAGCGCGAGCACATCCTGTTCATGGCCTACTGATCGGCGCGCCCGCCCACACCCCGACGTGGTCGTGGACCGGGCCCGCACGGCCCCGCCCCGGGCCGGGGCCCGGTCTGAACGCGCTGTCCTGAGGAACCGAGGCTACGGCACCACCGTGGAGCCGATGGTGGGCATGAACTGACACTGCTTGTCGACGGTGGTGACCTGGCCGAAGATCGTCGACAGGATGCTGCCCGAGCCGGTGTCGACGATGGCGGTCAGGGTGGTGGGGCCGTCGGGGTTGATGTCCGGGCGCGGCTTGAGCGTGGCGGTGCCGGACTTGCCCGTCGTCAGGTTCACCCAGGTGACGTTCAGCGGCAGCTTCTGCTCGGGCGCCGGGCCCGGGGTGCCCACCGCGGTGAACACGTAGGCGGTCTGGCCCGGGCCGGGGCCCGGGGTGGGGATGTTCGCCGGGCCGGCCACCGAGATCGCCGTCGCGAGCACATTGCCGCCGTCGGCCAGGCAGCCGTTGCTGATCGACGGGTACATGAACTCCTGGATCGGCGGGCTGTCCGGGGCGAACCCGGGCGGGGCGGTGTTCGGGCCGGTGGCCGCCGCGGCCGGAGCGGCCTCGGGACCGGGTGCGGGCGCCGGCGCCGGGGCGGGCGCGGGCGCGGGGACCACCACCTCCGGGGCCGGGCCGAGCGCCTGCGGATTCACCCCCGGCGGCAGGTGCGCGCGGTTGCCGGCGGCCGCGTTCGGCGCCGGCAGGTGCACCACCGACTCCGGGGCCGGGCCGACGGCGAACGCCGGGTTGACCCCGGGCGGCAGATGCGACTGCGCGCCCGGCGCGGCCCCGGGCGCCGGCCGGTGCGCGACCGGCGCCGCGGGCTGCGACACGAACTGGTTCACCGCCGCCGCGAGGTTGCGCGAGTCCGGCGCAGCCGCGGTGTCCCCGGCGAACACCGCCGCCGCGGCCATCAGCGTGGACGCGGCATTGGTCGGATCACTGGCCGCCTGCTGGATCGCCGGGGCCAGACCCTGCACCGCCGACAGCCCGGGCGCCTGCAGGCCGTCGAGCGTGGTGCCCGGCTCGGCGGCCGCAATGCCGGTGCCGCCCAGCAGCAGCGCCGAGGAGCCGAGCGCAACCGCGGTGGTCAGCAGCGTTCTGGTCGGTGACATGGTCCCCCAATGCGATTCGGTCGGTGGTCCGGACGGCGGTGATCGTCGGGTTCAGATCACGGCAGCGCCGACAGCGGCGAGAGCTGCTGCAGCGGCAGCCCGCCCTCGGCCACCGGGGCGGTCGCCGCGGCCGGATCGGCCGGCGCGGTCGGGGCGAGGTTGCCAAGCGCCGGGGCACCGGTCGGCAGCAGGTTGGTCAGGTTGCCCGGGAACTGCGCGGGCAGCTGGGTCAGCGCGGTCGCCGGGTTCGGCACGCCGGGCGCGACGACGGTGGCCGGCTGCTTGACGATCGGCGCGCTGACCGGCATCCCGCCGGTGGCCGGCACGCTCGGGGTGGCGGCCGGCGCATTGGCGGCGGTCTGCCCGCTCAGCGCGGCGGCCGCGCTCTGCAGCAGCTGCGGCGCGTTGGCCGCGGCCGCGGCCAGCTGCTCCATGAACGGGATGCTCGGCGCGGCCGGGCCCGGCGGCGCCGGGGCGGGCGCCGGCTGGGCGGCCGCGGTCGCGCTGAACGTCATCGCGATCGAGATCGCGCCCCCGGCGGTGAGGACGCTCGCGGCGAGGAGTTTCTTGGTCAGTCGCATGTGTCTTCCAATCGGCTCGGACGGCTGCTGCTGCCCAAGCTACGGAGTTACTGGTGTTACTCAAGTGACTCGTGTGGCGTTTATGGAACCGTTACGGACGTGAAGGCGTCCGGTGACCGGATCGCTAAAGTCGGAGCAATCGAGACCACACACGCCCGACCGACCGCTGCGCGCCCTCGCCGACTGGTGGCCTGGGCGCCGTGGCTGTTTGTGCTCAGCGTCGCCGCCCGGCTGGCCTGGACCTACCTGGCCCCCAACGGCGCCAACTTCGTCGATCTGCACGTCTACGTCGGCGGTGCCGACGCCGTCGACGGACCCGGCGCGGTCTACGACTACGTCTACGCCGAGCAGACCCCGGACTTCCCGCTGCCGTTCACCTACCCGCCGTTCGCGGCCATGGTGTTCTACCCGCTGCACCTGGTGCCGTTCGGGGTGCTGGCGTTCTGCTGGCAGCTGGGCATCATCGCCGCCCTCTACGGGGTGGTGCGGGTCAGCCAGCATCTGGTCGGCCGCCCGGACCGCGCCACGGCCCTGCTGTGGACCGCCGTCGGCATCTGGACCGAACCGGTGCGCAGCACCTTCGACTACGGCCAGATCAACGTGCTGCTGGTGCTGGCGGTGCTGTGCGCGGTGGCGACCAGTCGGTGGTGGCTGTCCGGGCTGCTGGTCGGCCTGGCCGCCGGCATGAAGCTCACCCCGGCCATCTCCGGCTGCTACCTCGTCGGCGCCCGGCGGTGGCGTGCGGCGGTGTGCTCGGCACTGGTGTTCTTCGCCACCGTGGGCGTCTCGCTGCTGGTGATCGGCGACCAGACCCGGCGCTACTTCACCGAACTGCTCGGCGACGCCGAGCGGGTCGGGCCCGTCGGCACCGCCTTCAACCAGTCCTGGCGCGGCGGCATCTCCCGCATCCTCGGCCACGACGCCGGCTACGGGCCGCTGGTGCTGGCCGCCGTCGCCGCGACCGCGGTGCTGGCGGTGCTGGCCTGGCGCGGCATCGGCGGCGCGGTCGACCGGCTGGGCGGCATCCTGGTGGTCCAGCTGTTCGGGCTGCTGCTCTCGCCGATCTCCTGGACCCACCACTGGGTGTGGCTGATCCCGCTGATGATCTGGCTGTTGCACGGCCCGCAGCGGCACCGCCGCGGCGCGCGGCTACTCGGCTACGGCTGGCTGGTGCTCACCCTGATCGGGGTGCCCTGGCTGCTGAGCTTCGCCCAGCCCACCATCTGGGAGATCTCCCGGCCCTGGTATCTGGCCTGGGCCGGGCTGGTCTACATCGTCGCCGCGCTGGCCACGCTGGCCTGGATGGCGGCTAGAGCAGCCGATCGATCTCGCGCGCCAGCGCCAGATCCTTCTCGGTGATCCCGCCCTCGGAGTGCGTCACCAGGCTGAACGTCACCGTCCGCCAACGGATGTCGATGTCGGGATGGTGGTTCGCCGCCTCGGCGCGCTCGGCCACCCGGCGCACCGCCTCGATCCCGTCGGGAAACGACGGGAACCGCACCGACCGGCGCAGCACCCCGTCGACGCGCTGCCACCCGTCGAGTTCGGCCAGCGCGGCGTCCACCTCGGCGTCACTCAACACGGCCATGGTGTGACGGTACGCCCGACGCTGCTATAGCGTCTGCTCGATGCCAGAGCAGATCGTGGTCGCCGGGGCGCTGATCGAGCGGTCGGCGCTGCTGGTCGCGCAGCGCACCCGGCCGCCGGAACTGGCCGGGCTGTGGGAGCTGCCCGGCGGCAAGGTCGCCCCCGGCGAGACCGAGGCGCAGGCACTGGCCCGGGAGCTGCGCGAGGAGCTCGGGATCGACGTCGAGGTGGCCGAGCGGCTCGAGCCCGACGTGGCGCTGTCGCCGACCGTGACGCTGCGGGCGTTCCGGGTGCACCGCCGCGGCGGACAGCTGCACGCCCACGACCACCACGCGCTGCGCTGGGTCACCGCCGCCGAGTTGGCCGGGCTGGCGTGGGTGCCCGCCGACCGGGCCTGGCTGGGCGAGCTGACCCGGCTGCTGGCCGCCGACGGTCAGTAGCGCAGCCGGTCACCGGCCCAGGGTGCCCGGCGCTCGTGGCGCACCGCGTACAGCGGGTGCAGCAGTACCGGATGCCGGCAGTGCGGGCAGGACGGCTGCGGCTGGTTCGCCGACGCCAGGGTCAGGTGGTGGCAGGACCGGCACCGGACCACGTACAGCGCCCGGAACCAGGTCAGCAACCCCAGATAGACCGCGGCGACCGTGAGCGTCGCCAGGGCGACGATCAGGGCGATCGTCAGGACCTCGTACACCGCCATCTCGGACCTCCGCGATCCTCGTCGGAACGGGTGGGTGACGCGCTGTCAAGTGTATCCGCTCTGTGAGATCGGTCACAGCGGTCAGGACTTGCGGGCCCGGGTGAAGACCTTCTTCAACTTCTTCCCGCGCAGGCCGCTGACGTGCGCCTTCCGCACCTTGGACACGACCACCGGGCAGCGTTTGCAGCGCGGGTCGCTGCGGCAGCACTTCTTCTTGGGCTTCAGCTTGGCCAGCTTGCTGCTCTTCACCTTCGGTCCGCGGGGTCCTTCTGCTTCTCTTCGGTTTCGCGATCGGCCACCCAGACTGCCAGACTGTCCGGCGTGCTTTCTCGCCCGGATTTCCGAAACGTAGCGATCGTCGCGCACGTCGACCACGGCAAGACCACCCTGGTCGACGCCATGCTGCGGCAGTCCGGGGCGCTGCAGGAGCGCGGTGAGGTCGTCGAGCGGGTGATGGACTCCGGCGACCTCGAGCGCGAGAAGGGCATCACGATCCTGGCCAAGAACACCGCGGTGCACCGCCACCACCCGGACGGCTCGGTGACGATCATCAACGTCGTCGACACCCCCGGCCACGCCGACTTCGGCGGCGAGGTGGAGCGCGCCCTGTCGATGGTCGACGGGGTGCTGCTGCTCGTCGACGCCTCCGAGGGGCCGCTGCCGCAGACCCGGTTCGTGCTGCGCAAGGCGCTGGCCGCGCACCTGCCGGTGCTGCTGGTGGTGAACAAGACCGACCGGCCCGACGCCCGCATCGCCGAGGTGGTCGAGGAGAGCCACGACCTGCTGCTCGACGTCGCCGCCGACCTCGACGAGGAGGCCCAGGCCGCGGCCGAGCGGGCGCTGGACCTGCCGACGCTGTACGCCTCCGGGCGCGCCGGGGTGGCCTCCACCGTCCGGCCCGCCGACGGCCAGGTGCCCGACGGCGACAACCTCGACCCGTTGTTCGCGGCGCTGCTCGAGCACATCCCGCCGCCGTCCGGCGATCCCGAGGCACCGCTGCAAGCCCTGGTGACCAACCTCGACGCCTCGGCGTTCCTGGGCCGGCTGGCGCTGGTGCGGATCCACAACGGCCGGCTGCGCAAGGGGCAGCAGGTGGCCTGGCTGCGCGAGATCGACGGCGAGCCGGTGGTGGCCGGCGCCCGGATCACCGAACTGCTCGTCACCGAGGGCGTGGAGCGCCGCCCCACCGAGGAGGCGGTGGCCGGCGACATCGTCGCGGTGGCCGGCATCGCCGACATCATGATCGGCGACACCCTGGCCGACCCCGAGCACCCGGACCCGTTGCCGCGCATCACCGTCGACGAACCCGCCATCTCGGTGACCATCGGCACCAACACCTCCCCGCTGGCCGGCAAGGTGCCCGGCCACAAGCTCACCGCCCGGATGGTGCGCAACCGGCTCGAGCAGGAGCTGGTCGGCAACGTCTCGATCCGACTGGTCGACATCGGCCGCCCGGACGCCTGGGAGGTGCAGGGCCGCGGCGAGCTGGCGCTGGCGGTGCTGGTGGAGACCATGCGCCGGGAGGGCTTCGAGCTCACCGTCGGCAAGCCGCAGGTGGTCACCAAGACCATCGACGGCAAGCTGCACGAGCCCTACGAGATGCTGACCATCGACATCCCCGAGGAGTACGTCGGCGCCATCACCCAGCTGATGGCCGCCCGCAAGGGCCGCATGGAGGACATGACCAACCACGCGGCCGGCTGGGTGCGGATGGACTTCTCGGTCCCCAGCCGCGGGCTGATCGGCTTCCGGACCGAGTTCCTCACCGAGACCCGCGGCACCGGCATCGCCAACGCGGTGTTCGACGGCTGGCGGCCCTGGGCCGGCGAGATCCGCGCCCGGCACACCGGCTCGCTGGTCTCCGACCGCGCCGGGCAGGTCACCGCCTACGCCATGCTGCAGCTGGCCGACCGCGGCACGTTCTTCGTCGAACCCGGTGACGACACCTACGAGGGCCACGTGGTGGGCATCAACCCGCGCGCCGAGGACCTCGACATCAACGTCACCCGGGAGAAGAAGCTGACCAACATGCGCTCCTCGACCGCGGACGTGATGGAGACGCTGGCCAAGCCGATCAAGCTCGAACTCGAGCAGGCCATGGAGTTCTGCGCCCCCGACGAGTGCGTGGAGGTCACCCCGGAGATCGTGCGGGTGCGCAAGGTCGAACTGAGCGCCTCGGCCCGGGCCCGGGCGCGGTCGCGGGCCAAGGCACGCGGGTGACGGCCCGCCGAGCGTGCGTGCAGTGCGTGGCAGCCACGGCCGCCGGTCCCGGCGGCTCGGTGCACCGGAACATCGCGGCGCGGTCGCTACCCTGAACTGCGTGCCAGCCACGCCCGCCCGCATCGTCGCCGCCCTGTCGGCCCTGACGATGCTGGTGGGGGGCTGCACGGTGAGCCCGCCGCCGGCGCCGCAGAGCACCGAGACCGCCCAGCGGCCGGCCCCGCCGCAGCCCCGGGTGATGCAGATCATCATGGCCATCGACTCGATCGGGCCGGGCTTCAACCCGCACCTGGTGTCCGACCAGTCGCCGGTCAACGCCGCGGTCGCAGCGCTGGTGCTGCCCAGCTCCTTCCGGCCGGTGCCGGACACGGCGTCGCCCACCGGCTCGCGCTGGGAGCTCGACACCACGCTGCTGGAGTCGGCCGAGGTGACCGACGAGGACCCGTTCACCGTCACCTACCGGATCCGGCCGGAGGCGCAGTGGACCGACAACGCCCCGATCGGCGCCGACGACTTCTGGTACCTGTGGCGGCAGATGGTCAGCCACCCCGGCGTGGTCGACCCCGCGGGCTACGACCTGATCACCGGAGTGCAGTCGCTGGAGGGCGGCAAGCAGGTGGTGGTGACGTTCGCCCAGCCGTACCCGGCGTGGCGGGAGCTGTTCAACAACATCCTGCCCGCCCACATCGTCAAGGACATCCCCGGCGGATTCGGGGCCGGGCTGGCCCGGGCGCTGCCGGTGACCGGCGGGCAGTTCCGGGTGGAGAGCATCGACCCGCAGCGCGACGAGATCGTGCTGGCCCGCAACGACCGCTACTGGGACACCCCGGCCACCCCGGACCTGCTGCTGTTCCGCCGCGGCGGGGCCACCGCCGCGCTGGCCGACTCGATCCGCAACGGCGACACCCAGGTCGCCCAGGTGCACGGCGGGGCGGCCGCGTTCGCGCAGCTGTCGGCCATCCCCGACGTGCGCACCGCGCGGATCGTCACCCCGCGGGTGCTGCAGCTGACGCTGCGCGCCAACCAGCCCGAACTCGCCGACGTGCGGGTGCGCAAGGCGGTGCTGGCGCTGTTGGACGTGGACCTGCTCGCCGCGGTCGGCGCCGGCGACGACAACACCGTCACCCTGGCCCAGGCGCAGGTGCGCTCGCCGTCGGATCCCGGCTACGTGCCCACCGCGCCGCCGGCCATGTCGCGCGACGCCGCGCTGGAGCTGCTCGCCGAGGCCGGCTACGAGCTCGAGGAGGCGCCCACCCCGCCACCCGGCCCGCCGGGTGCCCCACCGCCGCCGCAGCGGCCGCGCATCGTCAAGGACGGGCTGCCGCTGACGCTGGTGCTCGGTGCCGCCGCCAACGATCCGACCTCGGTCGCGGTCGCCAACACCGCCGCCGATCAGCTGCGCAGCGTCGGGATCGAGGCGTCGGTGCTGGCCCTGGACCCGGTCGCGCTCTACGGCGAGGCGCTGCCGGAGGGCCGGGTGCACGCCGTCGTCGGCTGGCGGCACGCCGGGGGAGACCTGGCCACCGCGCTGGCGTCCCGGTTCGGCTGCCCGGCCCTGCAGGCCACCGAGGTGGTCACCGACCCGGCCGCCGTCCCGGAACCGGACGTACCGCAACCGGACGGCCCGACCGGCACCCCCGGCACGGCGCCGCCCACACCGGCGTCCACCTCGGCCCGGCCGGGTCCCAGCCCGTCGGCGACCACCACGACCCCGGCCACGCCCGCTCCCGACAACGGGGCGCTGGTGCAGGCGCCGAGCAACATCACCGGCATCTGCGATCCCGAGATTCAGCCCCGCATCGACGCCGCGCTGCAGGGCCGGCAGGACATCGACGAGGTGATCGCCGCGGTCGAACCCCGGCTGTGGGCGATGGCCACGGTGCTGCCGATCGTGCAGGACACGACGATCGTGGCCGCCGGGCCCAGCGTGCGCAACGTCAGCCTGACCGGTGCGGTGCCGGTGGGCATCGTCGGCGACGCCGGGATCTGGCGGAAGGTGCCCTAGCCGGCCGGGATGTGCCGCAGGGTCTCGACGATCCGCGCGACATCGCCGCGGTAGGAACGGCCCTGTCTCCGGATGGGCCGGAGACAGGGCCGTCGATGCCGGTGAGCCGACGCCGCCGCGGTGGTTTGCCGCGCGTCCGGTCACCGGTGACCGATCAGGAATCCGATCCAGCGTTGTCGCTGTCGGGGTGCCCCGACGCGCGTTCGGCCTTGGCCGACCGCAGACCGAAACTCGCGGATCGCAGGTCCCGCTTGGAAACCCGGGGCGTGGTGTCCGCAACCGGCGCTTCGTCACCGGCGTCGTTCACCGAATCGGGCTCGTCCTCGGGGCTGGAGACCTCCTCGACCCCGTCGGAGGGCGACGGGGCGTTCCGCGATCTGTCGGCGTCGGAGCCGGACGGTGAACTCGGCTCGTCCTCGCCGTCGACCACCGGCCCGACGGCATCCTCGTCCGCCGGTCCGGTCCCGGTGGGGGCCGGGTCCGTTGTGGGAGCGACGTCGCCGACCACCGGCGAGGGCGGCACATCGGCGGTCCGGGCGCTCTCGCCGACGACCGGATCGACGGTGGTCGACCCGAATTCGGTGATCTGCGCCGCCACCGTGGCGTTGGCGACGGTGGGCTGCCAACCGAGGGCCGCGGCGATCGCGTTACGGATGTTCAACAATGCGGCGAGCGGTCCGGCGGGTGAAAGGAGCCCCGGTGCGTCGAGGAGGCCGGCGAGCTTCGGGCCGTAACCGCCGTTGAGCAGACCGTCGATCAGCGTGGCGGGTGCGTTGAGCACCGCATCGATCACCGCGCCCGGATGGCCGGTGGCGAACGCGTCGAGCACGTTCTGCAGTGCTGTCCCGATGGAGCCGAGCGCGCTGACCGGTGGTCCGAAGATCGCCACGGGCAGCAACAGATTGACGACGGGCAGTATCTCGCGGACCACCGTGCCGAGATTGGTCAGCGCCTGCACCGCCGGGACTGCGATGGCGTTGAGCAGTCCGATCAACGGCATGCCGAGCGACACCGGAATGTCGATGATGGTGTTGACGAAGCCCTCGACGTTCCCGGCCGTCAGGTGTGCGACCGCCTCCTGGAGCTTCGCCGGGGTGTCGATGAACAGGCCGTGGGTGAGCAAGGTGGCTGCCGACCCCAGGGTGTCGACGAGGTTGCGAATGTTCGGCAGTTGGTTGGCTATGACCTGCTCGAGGATCGGAGCGGGCGACACCAGCAGGATGTCGGCCAACTGTTCGACGTTTGCCAGGGCGCGAGAGATCACTTCGGAGTAGAACTGCCCCGGGTTGGCGGTCAGGTCGACCGCCTGCGTCGAAAAGGCCGGCGCAGTGATCTCGGGGAGCGGGGTCGCCGTCGGGGCGAACGCGATTGCTCCCGCGCCGAGCATCGCCACACCGGTGCAAAGACGCGATTTCACGACGTGATACATGCCACTCCTTGTTGGGTCGTGTGACTCGTACCGGCTCTATATTTACCGCAAAGTCAGTTAGCTGTGAGCGCGACTGGGAACCGAGTCCGACGGTGCCGACGCGCCACCGGTTCGGTTGCACGACCCGTGATCCCTTTCGCAAACTGGGATTTGGTCTGATGTTCCGGGACGCGACGAGGTGGCCCGGCATCCACCGACGCTTTGCGATGTCGGTGACAATCAAGTAGATGCGGCCGGCCACCCCGGGTCCGCGGTTCACCACCTGCCGGCGCGCTGCACCTTGTCGGGCCGACCGGCGCCCAGGGTTTCGGTGCGCAGTGTGCGGCGGGGTGTCGTGGCGGTGCCGGCTCGGTCGGGGGCCTGCGTGACGGACGGGTGCCCGTTGCGTGGCCGACCGGAGCGGTGGCGAGCTTCGTCTTCGACGGTGTCGTCGGTGCCCGGCGGTTCCGTCGTTTCTCGCAGGGACGTCCGGTGGGTGGTGTGCGGTGCAGGAGGCGGAGCGTCGGACGGCCTTGCGGTCGGCGGCGGTTCGGTGAGTGTCCGGTCGATGTCGGCGTCGATGTCGGCGCCGATGGCCCGTGCGACGTCACGGCGCAGCCACAGCCCGAGCGCCACCGGGCCCGGACCGACGGGGCGCGCGGTCAGGAGACCGGGCAGCGGCAGCAGGCCGAAGACCTTCGGGCCGTAGCCGCCGTTGAGCAGCCCGTCGACCACCGTCGCCGGGGCGTTGACGATCGCGTTGACCACCTCGACCGGGTCACCGGCGCCGGCCGCGTCGAGCACCTGCTGCACCGCCACACCGGCTGCGCCGAGCGTGGACAACACCGGGCCGGCCAGCGCCAGCCCGGCCCCGACCACGGCACCGACCAGCACCTGATCGACGACGTTGGCGATGTTGTCCACCACCTGGATCGGCCAGCCCAGTGCCGCGACGAGCGGATAACCCAGCGGCAGCGCGAATTCCAACGGGATCTCCAGCAAGGCCTCGACGAACCCCGCGACGTCGCCGCCGCCGAGCCGGTGCAGCGCACGGGCGAGCTGGTCCGGCAGATACCCGGTCAGCCCCTCGGCGACGGTGCGCGCCGAGTCGGCCACGATCGCGAAGAACTCGGTGGCGAAGGCGATCTGGTTCGCGGCGACCTGGGTGAGGATCGGCGTCGGGTGCTCGGCGAACACCTCGATCATGGTGCCGATGTTGGCGGCCGCCCGTTCGATGACCTCGGCGTAGTAGTCGACCGGGTTGACGACCGGCTGGATCGCCCGGGTCACCACCGGCACCGGCTGCGGCCGGTCGGGCAGGGGGGTGACGGGGCCGAATGCCACGGCGGCGGCGCCGGCCAGGGCGACACCGGTGGCCAGGCGGGACTTCGCAATGGTCTGCACGTCGCTCCTCACATCGGTTGTAGTTCAACGGGACCGGCGCGAAATTTACCTGAGCGGAAATTCAGGTGGGGAATCGCTGGACAGCGCGAGGCCCCGGTGCCGGCGACCGTTCGCCGGAACCGGGGCCTCGGGGGCGGGTTATTCGGAGTCGCTCGAATTCGAGCCGGCGTCACCACCGGCCTTGCCGGCCGCGGCCTTCGCGCCGGCGCCGGCCTTCGCGCCGGCGCCGGCCTTCGCGCCGACCCG
>ERZ777010.346-NODE-346-length-52607-cov-5.991837_pt1 | contig 52607 bp, 45 predicted proteins | sample MGYA00374963_ERZ777010 | MGnify/ENA primary metagenome ERZ777010 (study PRJEB29309, sample SAMN06268256) | bioreactor metagenome | isolation source: Joint BioEnergy Institute, California, USA | place: USA:Joint BioEnergy Institute, California, USA | collected...
CCGAGCGGCTCGCCGCCGGGGCCGAGCTCGATCCGCCGCGGCCGATCTACCTGCGCCGCCCGGACGCCCGGATACCCGGACCGCCGAAGCGGGTGACGGCATGACCGAGCCCGCGGCGCCCCGGGTGCGGATCCGGCGGATGACGTACCAGGATCTCCCGGCCGTCATGAAGCTGGAGCGGGAGATCTTCCCCGAGGATCCGTGGACCGAGGGCATGATGCGCGGCGAGCTCGACGAGCAGCCGCGCACCCGGCACTACCTCGTCGCGACCGACGGCGACGAGATCGTCGGCTACGCCGGGCTCGCCGCCGCGGGCGACCAGGCCGACGTGCAGACGATCGCGGTACGCGCCGGCCACCGGCGCGCGGGCATCGGCCGCGCCCTCATGGCGGAGCTGCTCGAGGAGGCGGTACGGCGCGGCGCCGAGGCGGTCTTCCTCGAGGTGCGCGCGGACAACACCCCGGCGCAGACGATGTACGAGCGGTTCGGGTTCGAGCGGATCGGCGTGCGGCGCCGCTACTACGCCGACGGCACCGACGCGTACACCATGATGAAAAAGCTGCGGTGAGGCCCGGCGATCCCGTTCCGCACGGCGGCGCGCGGGAAGCGGACGAGAAGACGGATGAGAAGGCGTGACGATGGGCGACGCACCCCTGGTCCTGGGCATCGAGACCTCCTGTGACGAGACCGGCATCGGGCTCGTGCGCGGCCACACGCTGCTGGCCGACACGATCGCCTCGAGCGTGGACGAGCACGCCCGGTTCGGCGGCGTGGTGCCGGAGGTGGCCTCGCGCGCCCATCTCGAGGCGCTCACCCCGACCCTGGAGCGGGCGCTGGAGCGGGCCGGGGTGAAGCTGTCCGACGTCGACGCGGTCGCGGTCACCGCCGGTCCCGGGCTCGCCGGGGCGCTGCTCGTCGGCGTCGCCGCGGCGAAGGCGTACGCGCTCGGCCTCGGCGTGCCGCTCTACGGGGTGAACCACCTCGCCGCGCACGTCGCCGTCGACCAGCTCGAGCACGGCCCGCTGCCCAAGCCGTGCGTGGCGCTGCTCGTCTCCGGCGGCCACTCCTCGCTGCTGCTCGTCACCGACGTGGCCCGGGAGGTGATCTCGCTCGGATCGACCGTGGACGACGCGGCCGGCGAGGCGTTCGACAAGGTGGCCCGGGTGCTCGGCCTGCCGTTCCCGGGCGGCCCGCACATCGACCGCGCCGCCGCCTCCGGATCGGGCGACGCGATCGCGTTCCCGCGCGGCAAGTACGACGACGGCACGCTCGACTTCTCCTTCTCCGGCCTGAAGACCGCGGTCGCCCGGTGGATCGAGGCCCGGGAGGCCGCCGGGGAGCCGGTGCCGGTCGCCGACGTGGCCGCCTCGTTCCAGGAGGCCGTGGTCGACGTGCTCACCCGCAAGGCGCTGCAGGCCTGCGCCCGCTACGACGTGAAGGACCTGCTCATCGGCGGCGGGGTGGCGGCGAACTCGCGGCTGCGCGCCCTCGCCCAGGAGCGGTGCGACGCCGCCGGGGTACGGCTGCGCGTGCCGCGGCCGAGTCTGTGCACCGACAACGGCGCGATGGTCGCGGCGCTCGGGGCCGAGATGCTCGCCGCGGGCGTGCCCGCCTCCCCGCTCGACATCCCGGCCGACTCCTCGCTCCCGGTGACCACGGTCCGGGTCTGACCGTACGGCCGTGCCGTACCGGCCGGGGGTCAGTCCTTGGCCCGGGTGGGGCGGAGCAGGGCCTCGGCGAGGGCGAGCATGGTCTCCTCGAGCGCGCCGAGGCGGCGGCTGACCGCGGCGGCGAACTCGTCGCGGTCCGGCCGGGCGTTGATCGCGTCGAGGATCGGGGGCAGGCTCGCGGACGCCTCGGCGATGCGCCGCTCGACCGCTGCGAACCGGTCGGCCTGGTCGGCCTGGAGGGCGGTGACCGCCTGGGCGACGCGGGTGCGCAGCTCGCCGAGGTCGAGGGTGGCGGGCAGCTGGCCGACGCGCTGGTTCACCGCCTCGATGTGGTCGTCGACGAGGTCGAGGCGCTCGGTCACCTGCTCCAGGTGCGTGCCGGTCTCCGCGATCCGGTTGTCCACGCCGAGCATGCGGCTCTCGATCGCGAGCATGCGGTCGTCGAGGGAGGCCAGGCGGGCGTCGATGCGCCCCTCCATGCCGTCGAACCGGTCGTCCTGGCCGCCGACGCGGCCGTCGAGCGCGGCGAGGCGGCCGTCGAGGCCGGTGAGCCGGGCGTCCAGGTCGCCGAGGCACTCGTCGACGTTCTCGATCCGGCCGGCCATGGTGCCGAGGCGGCGGTCGAGGCCGCCGAGCCGGTCGTCGAGGTTCGCCTCGACCACCTCGATGCGGCCCGCCACCTCCTCGACCCGGCCGGTGGCCTGCTCGACCGCGGAGGTGAGGCTCTCCGACAGGTCGAGCACCCCGCACTCGAGCCGCTCGGTGCGCTGGGTCAGCTCGGCGACCGCCTTGTCGAGCCGGGAGAACCGGCCGGCCGCGGCCTCCATGCTCGCCTGCATCTGGGCCAGGCGCGTCGCGGTCTCGGTCATCTGGGCGGCGACCTGCCGGGTGCCGTCGAGCACCGCGTGCAGGTGGGTGAGCGCCTCGCGCACGCCCTCGCCCGCGGTGCCGAGGTCCGTCCACAAATTCGGCAGGTCGGCGACGGGCCGGACGCGCTCCTCCACGCCGTCGATCCCGGCGCGCAGCCCGTCGATGCCGCCGCGCAGCCCGTCGATGCCGCCGCGCAGGCCGTCGATGCCGCCCTGCACGGTGTCGAGGCGGCGCCGTACCGCGTCGACGTGCTCGCGGACCGCGTCCACGTGCTGGGCGAGCGCCTCGGCCCACGACGGCGGCTTGCTCGAGATGTGCTCGAGCCGTCCGTTCACCGTCTCCAGGGTGCCGCTGAGCCCGCCGAGCTCGCGTTCGCGGACCTCGCGCAGCAGCCATTCCATGCCTTCGAGCCGCTGCCGGATCTCGTCGAGGATCGCGCCCTGGGTGCGCTGCTCGTACACGTGATCCTGGGCCGCGCGGGCGAGCAGCTCGCGCATGCGGTCGCTGATCGCGGTCTGGCTTCCCGCCTGCAGCAGGGTGTGGTTGGAGTGGTCCACGCAAGGCTCCTTCTCGCCGAGGGGCGGGAGCCACGGTAGTGGCGGGCGGGCGGGTTTCTCGGCGGGCTTTGATAGATCGTGACTAGGCGTCGACGGCGCGGTTACGCATAGTCGTGCAGATCACGGCATAAGGCTTGGCGCCGATGCGGGTGAGCACGACCACCGCGCTCGCGTCCCCGGCCAGGCGCAGGTCGCGGCGGAGCCGCTCCACGTCCACGGCCGAGCCGCGCTTCTTGATCGTCACCTCGCCGACGCCCCGCTCGCGCAGCGCGGCGCGCAGCCGCTTGACCGAGAACGGCAGCAGCTCGGCGACCTCGTAGCAGGACGCCCAGGGCGTGGCGACGTACCGATCGCTCGTGACATACGCGATCTGCGGGTCGAGCAGATGCCCGCCGACCAGCTCGGCCACCTCGGCCACGAGCCCGGCCCGGATCGCCGCGCCGTCGGGCTCGTACAGGTAGCGGCCGACCGGCCCGGCCTCGGCCCGCCGGGGCTCGCCGTCCGCGATGAGCGTCTCGCCGTACGGCAGCAGCGTGGCCCGCCGCCGGATCCGGGCGCCCGGGGCGAGGCCGGCCGGGCCGAGGGCGCCGCACCACAGCGCGGCCTCCTTCACCTCGCCGGCGAAGGACACCCACTCGGCCTCGGCGCCGTCGGGCACGTACTCGTACGGCAGGCCGGGCGCGGCCTTGACGCAGGCGGCGGCGGACCGCTCGACGAGGGCGAGGACCTCGGGCCACGGCGGCGAGTACGCCATCGGGTCGAACACCCGGCCGCCGGTGCTCCGGCGGCGGGTCGGGTCGGCGAACAGGGCCTGATAGCCGCGCGGGTCGACCTCGGCGGCGTCGCCGGTGCGCACCCGCACCTCGGTGAGGCCGAGCGCCTCGGCGTTCGCCCGCGCCACCGCCGCGGTCAGCGGGTCGCGGTCGATCGCGTCCACCGCGCAGCCTTGCCGGGACAGCGCGATCAGATCGCCGCCGATGCCGCAGCACACGTCGGCGACGCGGACCGGCGGCCCCAGGGCGGCGATCCGGGCCGCCCGGTGCCCGGCGACCTGGGGCCGGGTCGCCTGCTCCAGCCCGTCCGGGGTGAAGTACATGCGCTCGGCGTCCGGGCCGAACTTCGCCACGGCGCGCCGCCGCAGCATGACCTGGGTGAGCGCGGCCGAGGCCGTCGCCGCGTCGTAGGTCCGGCGCATCAGGGTAGCCGCCCGGACCTCGTCCGCGCCCCCGGCGACGATCTCGGCGGCGTCGCGCAGGGCGCGCCGCCCCGCCGGGGTGAGCAGTCGCAGAAACGCCTCCAGGTCCACGGCCTGTGACGGTAGCAGAAACCGCGGAAACCCCTGGTCCGGTTATTCCCGGCGCCGGTGCCGCCAATTCGGGCGCAGCTCACCTCGCGCCCCAGGGCTGAAGCGTTCTCATCCGGTGAAACCGAGTAGTTGAAGGCCGTGGTCGGGGTGGGCGCGGTAGTGGTCGATGGCGGCGGCGATGTTGTTCCAGCCGATCAGGCGGGACAGGCTGATCGCGAGGTTGCGGAAGGTCGCCATGGCCCGGGGCGTGGTCCCGGTACGGATCTTGGAGTGGTCCTCGCGGTAGGTGACGTCACGGATGTGGTGCAGGGCCTCGATCGACCAGTGGCCGCGGGTCAGCGCGGCGATCCGGGCGGGAGTGGCCTGGTGCGGCTTCAGGCTGGTGATGGCGCCAAGCGTGACGATGGTGGTCTTGCCGGTCGTGCGGTCGGTGCGGCGGCGTTTGATCTGGATCGCCTGCGCCGCGTGCGGGAACGGCGGAGCGGGGTGGACCAGGCAGGTCTTGAGCCTGCGGATCTCGCGGCGGCCGTGTCCGGTGCGGCGGTGCGATCGTCCAGCGGGATGTCGCGCCAGGGCAGGTTCTTCAGGACGCGCTGCAGGGCGGGCTGGTTGGCCTTGAGCAGGAAGATGTAGTGGCCGCCGAGCGCGACGATGCGCCGGGCGTGCTCGTGCTGGGTGTGCATGGCGTCGCAGGTGATGACCGTGCCGGCCAGGTCCAGGTGGTCCAGTAGCGGGGTGAAGGCGCCGATCTCGTTGCCGCCGGTGTCGATCTGCCGCTGGGCCAGGACGGTCTGGGTGTCGTGCCGGGTGGCGGCGAGCAGGTGACGGGCGCCTGTGCCGGTACGGCTGCCGCGCAGGGTCTTGCCGTCGATGGCGATGCCGGTCAGGCGGGGCCGGGCGCCGGATCGCGGGGCGGTGTCGTCGGCGGGGTTGTCGGCCAGGCGGGTGAGGTAGCCGTAGACGGCCTGGTCGAGGGCGTCGCCGTCCAGCCGGGACAGCAGGCGGCCGATGGTGCTCACCGCGAGTCGCCCGCGGCGGCGGGCGGGGATCCCGATCCGGTCCAGCAGGTCGGGGGTGCATCCGGAGGCGTATCTGCCGACGGCCGCTAATGAGGTCGCACCGCTCACGACGGCGAGCAGGCATAGCACCAGTAGCGGGCCCAGGCGGTAGCGGCGGCCGCGCGCTGTGCGGGGATCGGGGAGACGGTCGAGTATCTCGGCCAGGCCGGGCAGGCCGGAAGGTTCGGTGTGCGGGTTGGGCGGGGTGAGCGGCTCGGGGTGGCGGACGAGCACGTCGATGGGGGAGGATGGCACGCGAGCGCGGCCCCTGTTCTTGATCGATCGGCTTAGACGACCATGATCATCAGGGGCCGCGCTTACCTTTTACAACTCAATCCCAGCTCAGGCCGCTCCGGGCGTCCGCCATCTCGTGATCCGAGAACGCTCCTGCCCTGCCTCGCGCCCGCGGCGGAGTACGGCGCGGCGGGACGGGAACGGCGGCAGAGGTCTGCCGGCCGTCCGGTGACCACGCGAATCCGGCCCGCCCATTCGGCGGGCTCGGCCCCGGCCGGCGGCGGATCGCCGGCCGCGCGTTCGGCCGGCCGAATGAATACGGCCTAATTGTTTTAGGTGTTCTTACCGTGGCTCGCTTGTCGGGCCCGAAGGCATTCAGATCTACTTGCCGAAGAGCCGTACCCGTCGAGATCGACAGGAAATGAGATGAACAAAGTGATGCTCGCCGTCGCCGCGGCGGCCGCGTTCGGCGTTCCCGCGGCGGCGAACGCCACCGCCCGCACCGACCCGCCCGTCGGCGCCGGGCTCTCCGTCTTCCAATTCACCCCATCGCGCACCATCACGTGTTCCGGACCGGTGGTCGCTGGAAAGTCCAGATCCGTCATCATCGGGGATGTGACCTCCACGCAGGACCAGCCGATGAACGATCTCATCAACGACCGGAGCGTCACCTCGTTCACCATGAACTGTGATAAGGGGGTGATAAGCGGCACGATGACCGCAGATGTGCTTAACCTCATCAGGTTTCCGGCACGATAGCGGAATTCGCGCGAAGCGCCGACCGGCGCGCACGGCGGAGCGCCACCGGCCTCGTCCCTCGGCTTAATCTCACCGCAAGGTAATTCCACGGATTTTCTTTGTTCATGTGTTGGTGCTTCCCCCGTCCGGGAACGGCCGACCGGCGTCGCGGCTCCATAGGCTCCATGCGCAGGAATTGAGCCCCGGACGGACCAGGGTCACATCACTCAAGGAGATCTCATGCGGAAGAAGCTCGTGCTGGCGGGGGCGGTGGCGGCCGTGGCCGCGGGCCTCGGACAGTCCCAGGCCGCCCACGCCGCGACGGCGGGCGCGCAGGCGGCGGGCGCTGTGGCGGGGGACCCCACCGTCTCGGTGACCTGCGTGGGCCCCATCTTCCAGGCACGGCAGAGCGCCACGGTCATCGGCGACATCGTCGGCCTGGTCACGGCGACGGGTGACGCCCTCTCCGACGTCCTCCACGGCCAGGACTCGCTCCCGTTCTACTACTCGTGCGCGAACGGCCCGATGAGGAACATCGGGAACACCAACGTGCGTGCGTCGCAGAAGAGGATCTACTGACGTCCGCCCCGGGGGCCCGCGACCAGGGCCGCCGGCGAGAGGGCGGGGGCGGTGCGAGACGCCGTCCCCGCCTTCGCGTTCGCGGCGCGTTTCGGCACAGGCGGATGGCCCGGGATTTCCCCGGCGCCTCGCCGCAAACCTTTCCGGCGGCAAAGGATCGCCGATCACCGCAATATTTTCCAAAGGGTGATTTGGGCAGCCTCATACTGTGGCTCCTTGTTCAGATGTTGCGTGAGATGTCTACTGGTCAGAGGTTCGGTCGCGCCGTGCCGGCCGGGCCGCTCTGAGAATCAGGCGAAGATCGGAGAACTCCGAATGATACGAAAGCTCGTTATGGCGAGCGCCACGGCGGCGGTGGTCGCCGGAATGGGGCTGGCATCTCCGGCCCACGGTGACAGCCTTGTCGATGTCACCTGTGACGGCCCCACCTTCGGCGACACGGACACCACCGTCGAGACCGGGGGGGTGATCGGCACGGTCACCGCGGTCGGTGGCGACGCCTTCAGCGACCTCCTGCACGACGAGTCCATCATGCGATTCGACTATGCGTGCGGCAACGGAAATATCCGTAATGTCGGAAACACCGCGATTGAGTGGCAGCTCTCGCCGAGGCGCCACGTCAAGTACGTGAAGCACGAGGGCAGGCGCGGTGGTCCGCCGCCGTGGGTGCGCGGCCGCCACGAGAGGCACAGCGGCCCGCCGCCGTGGGCGCGTGGTCACCACGACAGGTACGACGGCCGGCCGCCGTCGGCCGAGCGCGGGCACGACCCGTGGCGGGGGCGCTGACCCCGACCCCGCGGGGGACGGCCACGGCACGCTGTCCCCCTTCCCAGCCCTCCCCGAGCCCCGGGGCGCAGGCCGGCGGGCGTGCCCGGAAAAGGCGGACGCGCCGGCGAAGACGGGCGCGGGAATCGGCCGGCGAATTACGGCATCCGGGTCCGCGGCGGACCGGCCCTTGGCCGAAACCGCACCGGGCCGCCGGGCACAACACCACCGGAGCATTGGCCGCTCCTTCGGGGCGCGGTAATCCACAACCTCCCGAGCACCGCCCGGACGGCGGGGCGCACAGGCCGACGGTTGGCCACGATTCACAAACAATGCCTTTATTCGGCGCTTACCGTATGTCGCTTGTTTTCTCGCCTTTCGGTCGGATCTAATTAGCGATGGCTCGTTCTGTTAGGGACCGGGCCGGGTCCGAGAATCAAGCAAATCGAGCGGGAGATATTCGAATGCTTAGGAAGCTCGTTATCGCGAGCGCTGCGGCCGCCGCGGCAGCCGGTCTTGGGCTGGCGTCCCCGGCCTACGGTGACGATCTCGTCCAGGTCACGTGCGTCGGTCCCACCTTCGGCGACGAGACCAACACCGCCGAGGTCGGTTCCATCATCGGTGCCGTGACCGCGACCGGTGACGCCCTCACGGAACTCATCCACGACGAGGGGGTCACGCGGTTCACCTACGCCTGCGGCAACGGTTCCATCCGTTCCGTCGGCAACACGACCATCGCCACCGACTCCCCGAGCGTGCTGAACGGCGTGTTGCGGTAGACGGCGGCGCGCCCCGAGGCGGGGTGACCACGCGGTGCGCGTAGGCCCCGGCCCGGATCGGGAGGCGTGCCGAAGCTGAGTCCGGAACATGGAGGGCGGCGATGTCCTGCCGCCCTCCATGCGCTTTTGCCGAGCGAATCAGCCGTCGGCGCGCCGGTCTGATTCAAACCAGATAAGCGGTGAACCTCCGGCGTTTTCTTTCAGGATCTCCAGGCGATTTCTTGGTTGGACGCTTACCTTTCGAGCTTGTTTCGCCGGTCGGTGATCGTGTCTACTTGCGGGGTGGCTCGTTCTGTTAGGGACCGGGCCGGGTCCGAGAATCAAGCAAATCGAGCGGGAGATATTCGAATGCTTAGGAAGCTCGTTATCGCGAGCGCCGTGGCCGCTGCGGCAGCCGGTCTTGGGCTGGCGTCCCCGGCCTACGGCCAGGACCTCGTCGATATCAAGTGCGTCGGTCCCACCTTCGGTGAGAAGACCACCACCGCGGAGGTCGGCGCGGTGGCCGGACTGGTCACCGCGACCGGGAACGCCTTCACCGACCTTGTGCACAACCAGTCGGCCCGGGACTTCACCTACTCCTGCGGCAACGGCGACATCCGGACCGTCGGCAACACCGAGTTCGTCGTGGGCCCGCAGCCGGGCCTCCTCGACAACCTGCTGAACTAGGCGGCGTGCCGCACCGGTGGGCCACCGGGGAGGCCGCGCCGTGAGGCGCGGCACCGGGTGCCACCGCCGGCGCGATGCCGGATCGGCCCGGCACATGGAGGGCGGCCGCACGGCCGCGCTCCATGTGCTTTTCTCTGCAAAACCAGCGAAAGACCGGCCCAAGCAAACGGGCGAAATCGGTCACCGAATGGCGTTTTCGTTCAGGATCTCCAGGCGGTTTCTTTGGCAGGCGCTTACCTCATTGGCTTGTTTCGCCGATTGCCGATCGGGTCTACTTGCGGATGGCTCGTTCTGTAAGGGACCGGGCCGGGTCCGAGAATCAAACAAGATCGATTCGGGAGATTTTCGAATGCTTAGGAAGCTCGTTATCGCGAGCGCTGCGGCCGCTGCGGCAGCCGGTCTTGGGCTGGCGTCCCCGGCCTACGGCCAGGACCTCGTCGAGGTCACGTGCGACGGTCCCACCTTCGGTGAGAAGACCACCACCGCGGAGGTCGGCTCCATCATCGGTGCCGGGACCGCGCTCGGCCGCGACGCCTTCACCAACCTTCTCCACGACGAGTCCACCACGCGGTTCGACTACGCCTGCGGCAACGGCAGCGTGCGGAACGTCGGCAACACGCGAGTGCAGATCGACGGTCCGGTGCGCTGGACCCGCTGGCGCGACTGACGTTCTCGAAGCGGATATGGGAGGACGGCGTTCCGGCGCCGTCCTCTTGTATTTCCGGACGTGCGGACATTTCTTCCCGGGTCGCCGTCAGAGGGGTGGATCCGGAGTTGACCGGACAATTTCTAAGGTGTGGGGATCACCACCGCCGACGTCGCCGGCGAGCCCGTTCCGGGCCGCTCGTCTAGGCGGTTTCCACGCTTATGTTTTTACCGCCCCTTACTGTTTTTCACTTGTTTCGTCGGTGCCTTATCGGTTTACTTGCGAATGGCTCGATCTGCTGAGGAGCGAGCTGATCTGGAGATCTGACCAAGATCGATCGGGGGATTTTCAATGCTTAGGAAGCTCGTATTCGCGGGCGCCGTGGTCGCTTCGGCCTCCGGCTTCGGGCTGGCCGCCCCGGCCTACGCCGTCGCGCCGGCGGACGGGGGCGTCCGCGTGACCTGCCGCGGTCCCGTCTTCGGCCCGGAGACCAACAGGGCCGAGGTCGGCGACATTCTCGCCGCCGTCACGGCGACCGGGAACGCCTTCGCCGATCTCTTCCACGACGAAAGCTCGCTCGCCTTCAACTACCGGTGCGGCAACGGCAGCATCGAGGACGTCGGCAACCGGACCATCCGCATCACCCGCTGAGCACCGGAACAGGTCGAGCCGTGACCACCACCCGGTGCACGGCGCCCGGTCAGGCGGCGCCGTACGGCGCGCGCACGCGCCGTGACGACGACGCGAGAAGGTGTCGCCGGGCGCGGTGACGGTGTGGACCGGTTGACGGACGCGAAGGCGTCCCGCAGAACCAGACCGGCGAGGACGGGCGACCGCCCGGACGCCGGACGAGAAGGGGGCGACGCACTGCGTCGCCCCCTTCATCGTGTCGCGGTGGTCCGTTCTGTCAGAGACACTCCCGATTCCGTTATTAATTCCGCCCGCCCCGGCGTGGAAAGGACGCGGAGAGCCGCGTGAGCAGGGCCGCGAAGGCCCCCCACGGGGCGGCGTCAGGTCCTGACCCGTCCTTGGGCATAAGCCCTGACCTGCATGGTGGGTTCATGTTGACTGCGCAGACGGGCTTGCATACTGTTTCGTGTTGGCACTCTCGGTCGGAGAGTGCCAACCAAGCGACGAGGCAGGTCTGACACCCGCGACGGCAGGCCGCTGGTCGCCTCTTCAGCTCAACGACGCAATCTGAAGGGGAGGTCCGATCGTGACGACCGCCACCAAGGTTCCGGTTAAGCCGCTCGGTGACCGCATCGTGGTCCAGCCGCTCGAGGCCGAGCAGACGACCGCCTCCGGGCTGGTCATTCCTGACACGGCCAAGGAGAAGCCCCAGGAGGGCAAGGTGCTCGCGGTCGGCCCCGGCAACTGGGACGAGGACGGCGAGAAGCGGATCCCGCTCGATGTCAAGGAAGGCGACATCGTTCTGTACAGCAAGTACGGCGGCACCGAGGTCAAGTACGGCGGCGAGGAGTACCTGGTCCTCTCCGCCCGGGACGTGCTCGCCATCATCGAGAAGTAAGTCCGCGGGGCCATACCGCCATGACGTGTCGAGCCCCGGGCCGGTGCCCGGGGCTCTGATGCGCTCGTTCCCCTCGGCGCCCAGGTGAACCGGGGCCGGTCCGTGCCGCGGAGTCGGAAACCGCCGCGGATGCCGGCGACAGTGCGTTCGAGACCTGCCGTGGTGGCGCGCGATCAGCGCCGCGATGTTGTCCTGCCCAGGTGGCTCACGGTGTTCACGCGGCCGCCGGACCGCCCCGGTTCCCGTGCCCGGGTACGCGACGTGAGGCGTCGCAACGACAAGGAGTGCCTTAATGCCGAAGATCCTGGAGTTCAACGAGGACGCGCGCCGCGCCCTGGAGCGTGGTGTCAACACCCTCGCGAACGCCGTGAAGGTGACCCTCGGTCCGCGCGGCCGCAACGTGGTCATCGACAAGAAGTTCGGTGCCCCGACCATCACCAACGACGGCGTCACCATCGCCCGCGAGATCGAGCTGGACGCCCCGTACGAGAACCTCGGCGCCCAGCTCGCCAAGGAAGTGGCGACCAAGACCAACGACATCGCCGGTGACGGCACGACCACCGCGACCGTGCTCGCCCAGGCGATGGTCCGCGAGGGTCTGCGCAACGTGGCCGCCGGCGCCTCGCCGCTCTCGCTCAAGCGCGGCATCGACGCGGCCGCCCAGGCGGTGAGCGAGCGGCTGCTCAACTCCGCCCGCCCGGTGGAGGACCGCAAGGAGATCGCGAACGTCGCGACGATCTCCGCGCAGGACGCCAAGATCGGTGACCTGATCGCCGAGGCCTTCGACAAGGTGGGCAAGGACGGTGTCATCACCGTCGAGGAGTCCAACACCATGGGCATGGAGTTGGAGTTCACCGAGGGCCTGCAGTTCGACAAGGGGTACCTGTCGGGCTACATGGTCACCGACCCCGAGCGCATGGAGACGGTGCTCGAGGACCCCTACATCCTGCTGCACCAGGCGAAGATCTCCTCGATCTCCGACTTCCTGCCGCTGCTGGAGAAGGTCGCCCAGACCAAGAAGCCGCTGCTCGTCATCGCCGAGGACGTCGAGGGCGAGGCCCTGGCCGTCCTGGTGACGAACAAGATCCGCGGCACGTTCACCTCGGTCGCGGTGAAGGCGCCCGGCTTCGGCGACCGCCGCAAGGCGATGCTGCAGGACATGGCGATCCTCACCGGCGGCCAGGTGGTGAGCGAGGAGGTCGGCCTCAAGCTGGAGAACGTCGGCCTCGAGGTGCTCGGCACCGCCCGCCGCGTCGTGGTCACCAAGGACTCCACCACGATCGTCGACGGTGGCGGTGACCCGGCCGCGATCGAGGCCCGGATCCGGGAGATCCGGCTCGCCATCGAGCAGACCGACTCCGACTGGGACCGCGAGAAGCTGCAGGAGCGGCTCGCCAAGCTCGCCGGCGGCGTGTGCGTGCTGCGCGTCGGCGCCGCCACCGAGGTGGAGCTGAAGGAGAAGAAGCACCGCCTCGAGGACGCGATCTCGGCGACCCGGGCCGCGATCGAGGAGGGCATCGTCTCCGGCGGTGGCTCCGCGCTCGTCCACGTCAGCAAGGAGCTCGACGACCTCGGCCTCACCGGCGACGAGGCCACCGGCGTGTCGATCGTGCGCCGCGCGCTGATCGAGCCCGCCCGGTGGATCGCCGAGAACGCCGGCCTCGAGGGCTACGTCGTCACCAGCAAGATCGCCGAGCTGCCCGCCAACCACGGCCTCAACGCCGCCACCGGCCAGTACGGTGACCTGATCGCCGACGGCGTCATCGACCCGGTCAAGGTCACCCGCTCGGCGGTGCAGAACGCCGCGTCGATCGCCGGCATGCTGCTCACCACCGAGGCCCTCGTGGTGGACAAGCCGGAGGAGGAGGCCCCGGCCGCCGGTGGCCACGGCCACGGTCACGGCCACGGCCACTGATCCGTCCCGGCCGCACAAGCGTTGACGTACGGCTCGCATCCCCGCCGTGGGGTGCGAGCCGTACGCGTTCCCGGTGCCCGGTCCGGCGGCGCGCCCGGCGGCCGCCCTCTTCGCGGCCGGGCCCGGACGCACGGAGGGCCGGGCGGACGACCCGCCCGGCCCCCTGGTGCCGGCGGCCGTACGGGCTCGGCGGTCATAAGACCCCCTCCGCGCTCAAATGACCGCTTACCGTACGGCCGGGGACACGTACCGTAATGCTCCATCGTGCGCAGGCCGGGCGCAACGTGAGAAGCTGCAAGTGCAGCAAGCTGTATCCGATCGAGCACAAAGGCGCGGACCGGCGGACAAACAGGGGATGCCGAGTTACCATCTCGACACTCTCTGTGACACATGGAGTCGGTGATGCGCCAGGACACCCCGCCGGTGGAGGAGCAGCTGCGGCCTTTTGGTCTGAACACCTCCCAGGCCGCCGTCTACACCGCCCTGTTGCGCCTGCGGCTCGCCCGGTCGCCGGAGGTGGCCGCGGCCGTGGACCAGCCCGAGGAACGGGTCGAGCCGGACCTGCAGGCCCTGACGAGGCTCGGCGTCGTCGACTCCCACGACGGCCGCTACCTCGCCCGGCATCCGGCCGCCGCGCTGAGCCCGCTGATCGCGCGGCGGCTCGAGAAGATCGCCCAGGAGACCCGGCAGATCGAGGAACTGCTCAGCTCGGTCCGGACGCTCGCCCAGGACTACGACGCCGGCCAGGACCTTCGTTCCGGCCGGTTGACGATCGAGACCCACAGCGGACCCGAGGCGCTCCGCGCCACCATGGCCGCCGCCGCCGGGGAGACGTCGTCGCCGGAGCTCATCGCCGTGGTCCCGGATCGGCGCACGGTACGGGACCTGGCGTGCGCCTACGGCGACGAGTGGGTGCTGACCCAGCGCGAGGGGCTCGTCTCCTCGCGGGTGATCATGCCGGTGGGCGCGCCGGCCGTCCCCGGGGCACGGGAGCTGTTCGCCCGGCTGGCCGAGGCGGGCGCGCGGGTGCGGTTCCTCGACCGGCCGCCCGGCTGGTACGCGGTGATGGGCGACGAGACGTCCTGGCTGCCGGTGCGGTGGGGCGGCAACCTGCCCGACTGCGCCTACCACTTCCGGCTGGTCCGCTCGCCGCTCATGGTGGCCGTGCTGCGCGCCCTCTTCGAGGAGCTGTGGACCCGCGCCGCGCCGATGTCCCCGCCGAGCGGCAGGGAGGGGGTGGTCACGGTCCTGCGGCTCGCCGCCCAGGGGCTGCCGGACGAGGTGATCGCCCGCCATCTGGGCGTCTGCGTGCGTACCGTGCGCAGCAGGTTCGCCGAGGCGATGGCCGAGCTGGGCGTGCGGTCCCGCTTCCAGGCGGGCGTCGAGGCGGTACGGCAGGGCTGGCTGGACGGGGGCGCGGCCGTGACCGGGGCGAGGCGCCCGGCGTCACGTCCGTGAACCGCCGGGCGTCCTCCCGTCCGCGGGCGCGTCCCGGCTTACCTTGTGCCGCCGAGGGAGAGCAGCCCGCCCAGCACGCCGTTGAGCAGGCCCGAGAGCGGGTCGGCCGTGAGCACGCTCGTCTGCGTCGGCGTGCCCGGCCCGGGGACGTCGGCGTGGGCGGCGGGTGTGGTCAGGAAGGCGGCCCCTGCGCAGGCCGAAAGGAGCAGGATGCGACGCACCATGTGTTCCCCCGTGTTTGATGTGCCCTGGGCCGCGACCATCGCTTTTCGTGCCCAGGGCATGACGTAACGTGCTCGATCAGTATTCCATCCACCACCGCGATTCCAACATCATTTCCGCCGCGCGTGGCGGCGTGCTTCCGGCCCGGATGGGTGAGACGGCGCGTTCGATCGGCCGGACGGTCGACGAGACACCCCCCGGGCGTCGTAGTGTGGATCCGTGCTGGACGATGTCCCCCGCGACCCGTTCGCGGACGACCCCAACGACCCCGCCGCCATGCTGGGCGAGCTCGACGGTGTCGACCCGCTCACCACCGCGGAGCGCGAAGAGGCCCTCACCGACCTCGCCGACGTGGAGGTCTTCCGTGCCCTGCTGGAGCCGCAGGGGATCCAGGGCCTCGTTCTGGAGTGCCCGGAGTGTGGTGAGCAGCACTATTTCGACTGGGATCTGCTGCGCGGCAACCTGCGCCAGATGATCGACGAAGGCCGGCCCCAGGTGCACGAGCCGGCCTACCAGCCCGACCCGTCCGCCTACGTGAGCTGGGAGTACGCCCGCGGCTACGTGGACGGCGTGATCGACACCGAGGAAAGCCGCTGACCGGCGTCGCCGCCCGTGGCGGCGGACGGCCCCGGGGCGATGGCGCGCCCGCGGCCCGGACGCCGCGGGCCGTGCCTCCGGCGGGGCTGCTCGCGCGGCGGTGCGGAATCCTTCGGCGGGCCGTACCCGAGGTGCGGCAGCCGGGGCGCGCCCGCCCCGGCGCGGCGGCGCTCGGTCAGGCGATCGACTGATCGGCGAGCTGCCGCAGCCGGGCGAGGGCCCGGTGCTGCGCGACCCGTACCGCGCCCGCCGACATGCCCAGCACGTTCCCGGTCTCCTCCGCGGACAGCCCTGACACCACGCGCAGCATGAGCAGCTCACGCTGGTTGTCGGGGAGCCGCGACAGCAGCTCGCGGGCCTGGGCCGCCTCGGTGTGCCGTACCACGGTCTCCTCCGGCCCCGGCCCCTCGTCCGGCCCGTCGGGCAGGTCCTGGGTCGGTACGGCGGAGCGCACCGAGTTGCGCAACGCGTCGGCGACCTTGTGCGACGCGATGCCGAAGACGAACGACGCGAACGGACGGCCGATGTCCCGGTACCGCGGTAGCGCGGCGAGGACGGCGATGCACACCTCCTGCGCCACGTCATCGGCGATGTGGTAGTGACCGGAAATCCTCCCCAAGCGTGCCCGGCAGTACCGCACGACCATCGGGCGCAGCTGCGCCAGCAATGACTCGATCGCGGCGCGATCCCCCTGAACGGCGAGACTCGTCAGTTCCCGGAGGTCGGATTCCTCCGAACTCGCCGCAAGCCCTACCCCTGTTACGGCGTCGGTGACGCATCCCTCGGTCACGATACGCATGATGCCCGCCACGATCGCCGATGTCCTCATATCGGACGGCTACGGATTGGTCACATTGATGCGTCGATTGCGGACGGTAATCCGCTGAACACGAGGATGGAGGAATAAATAACCCGTCCCGGTTCTTCGCAGGAATATCCTGATGGTTTCGCGTCGTCCGTGGATCACGGCATTGCGCGGCGTCTTTTGCCTTTATCGCGCAATTGCGGGCGCGCTCCGGGGACGGTGCGGTGGGCCGTGCGGGCGTCCCGCCCCGGCGTGCGTGCCCGCCGTCCGGTGCCGGGATGACGTGGGCCGGGCCAGGCGGGGAGGGGTGGCCGTGCCCGGCCGTTCCGCTCCGCCGCCGGCGTGCGGTTTTCTCGGTGCGTGCCGGATCGGTCACCGAACGTGCGGTCGCCGTGAACGGCGTGTCCGGGCCGTGCCGTTGCGGGAAATCCCGCGCTTCGGAGAGCCGCCGACACGATGGGAAAGGAATGCGCGGCGCCCGGCGGAATGGCGGTCGTGCCGGTGGCGGGGCGTGGCCGCGGGGCCGTGCGCCGTTTCCCGCCCGGCGCCCCGGCCGCGGATTAATCCCGTTATCGCCCTCCGTGTGTTTCCCGTCGCATTTGCGGACTCCCGCGAATGTTTTCCCGCGCGCCCGCCCGCGCCCGGGGCGGGCGTGTCCGGTCCCGCTTCCGCGCCGCCCGGCGGGCATTCCGCGGATGTGCGACGAATTGTGATCCGGCAGGACTTGAAATGGTCACTTTTCGCGGTCCGCGGCGCCGTTGCGGGTGCCTGCCGCGCGCCGTTCCGCCGGGACCTCGGTCGTGTCCGGCCCCGCCGCGGCGGGCCGCCCGGCGCCGGGGCCGGTGCCGGGCGAGCGCGAGGTTTCGGTCAAGGCCGCCGGGGTCCGGAACCGCGACCCGCCGGACCGGCCCCGGAATCCTCGCCCCGCCGCGGCGTGTTGTGCTGGTGTGACGACCGCGCCGGACCGCACCCGCGGTCACCGGACGACGGCGTGCGGCGACGGCACAGGGCGGCGTGCGGACGGTGTGGACGGCGTTCGGGGCGGGCGCCCGGACCGCGAGGGCGTCCCGGCACGGCGGGCAGGCCGTACCCTCGGCGGCGTCCGGCACGGATCCGGCAGAGACGGGCCAGGAAAGGGGCGTGCCCGAGCCGCGGCGTGAACCGCTCGGGCGGCATGCCGCGTACCGGCGAGGCGGCCGGAGACCGGCCACTAGACTGACCGAGGGGCTCGGGCGGCCCCATCACGGCGATAGGGGGTTGCGGATGGCGAGATTCACCGAGCCGGGGCTGACGTTCGACGACGTACTTCTCGTCCCGGCCTATTCCGATCTGCAGCCGGGTGAGGCCGACACCACCACTCGGCTCTCCCGCAATATCACCCTGCGCATCCCGCTGATCTCCGCGGCGATGGACACCGTGACCGAGGCGCGGATGGCGGTCGCCATGGCCCGCCAGGGCGGCATCGGCATCCTGCACCGCAACCTGTCCATCGAGGAGCAGGCCCAGCAGGTCGATCTCGTCAAGCGCTCCGAGGCCGGCATGGTGACCAACCCGGTCACCTGCTCGCCCGACGACACCCTCGCCGAGGTGGAACGGCTGTGCGCCCGGTACCGGATCTCCGGCCTCCCGGTGGTCGACGCCTCCGGCGTGCTCGTCGGCATCGTCACCAACCGCGACATGCGGTTCGAGACCGACCAGAGCCGCCCGGTGCGCGAGGTGATGACCCCGATGCCGCTGGTGACGGCCCCGGTCGGGGTCTCCCGCGAGGAGGCGTTCCGGCTGCTGCGCACGAACAAGGTGGAGAAGCTCCCGATCGTCGACGCGGACAACCGGCTGCGCGGCCTCATCACCGTCAAGGACTTCACCAAGAGCGAGCAGTACCCGCTCGCCACCAAGGACGCCGACGGGCGCCTCCGGGTCGGCGCCGCGGTCGGCGTGAGCGGCGACGCCGAGGAGCGCGTCAAGGCGCTGGTCGAGGCCGGCGTCGACGTGATCGTCGTGGACGTCGCGCACGGCCACTCGCGCGGCATGTGCGAGATGATCGCCAAGATCAAGGCGAACACGACCGTCGACGTGATCGGCGGCAACGTCGCCACCCGCGCGGGCGCCCAGGCGCTCATCGACGCGGGCGTCGACGCGGTGAAGGTGGGCGTCGGCCCCGGCTCGATCTGCACCACCCGGGTGGTGGCGGGCGTGGGCGCCCCTCAGGTGACCGCGATCCACGAGGCCTCCCTCGCCGCCGGTCCGGCGAACGTCCCGGTGATCGGCGACGGCGGCCTGCAGTACTCCGGCGACATCGCCAAGGCGATCGCGGCGGGCGCCGACTCGGTGATGCTCGGCAGCCTGCTCGCGGGCTGTGAGGAGTCGCCGGGTGAGCTGATCTTCGTCAACGGCAAGCAGTACAAGGCCTACCGCGGCATGGGGTCGCTCGGCGCGATGCGCAACCGCGAGCGCGGCGGCACCTCGTTCAGCAAGGACCGTTACTCACAGGGCGACGTGTCGAACGAGGAGCTGCTCATCCCCGAGGGCATCGAGGGGCAGGTGCCGTACCGCGGCCCGGTGGCCGCCGTGGCGCACCAGCTCGTCGGCGGCCTGCGCCAGGCGATGTGGTACACCGGCTCCCGCACCATCGAGGAGCTGCGCACCAAGGGCCTGCTCATGCCGATCACGGTCGCGGGCCTCAAGGAGAGCCACCCGCACGACATCATCATGACCGTCGAGGCGCCGAACTACCACCGGCGCTGACGGGCAGGGCCCACGGGACGGTACGGCGGCGCGGACGGAAGATCGGAGAGCTAGCAGATGAGCCAGGTGGAGATCGGGCGCGGCAAGAGCGGGCGGCGGGCCTACGCCCTGGAGGAGATCGGCATCGTGCCCGCGCGGCGCACCCGCGACCCGGAGGAGGTGTCGATCACCTGGCAGATCGACGCCTACCGGTTCGGCATGCCGCTCGTGATCAGCCCGATGGACAGCGTGGTCTCCCCGGAGACCGCCATCAAGATCGGCAAGCTGGGCGGGCTCGCCGTACTCGACCTGGAGGGGCTGTGGACCCGCTATGAGGACCCCACGCCGCTGCTCGAGGAGGTCGCCACGCTGCCCCAGGAGCAGGCGACCAGGCGGCTCCAGGAGATCTACAACGCCCCGATCAGCGACGAGCTGATCGGCCGCCGGATCGAGCAGATCCGCGAGGCCGGGGTGACCACCGCGGCCCGGCTCTCCCCGCAGCGCACGGTGCAGCACTACAAGGCCGTGATCGAGGCCGGGGTGGACATCTTCGTCATCCGTGGCACCACGGTCTCGGCCGAGCACGTGTCCGGCCGGGCCGAGCCGCTCAACCTCAAGCAGTTCATCTACGAGCTCGACGTCCCGGTGATCGTCGGCGGCTGCGCCACCTACACCGCGGCGCTCCACCTCATGCGCACCGGCGCGGCCGGCGTGCTCGTCGGCTTCGGCGGCGGCTCCGGCCACACCACCCGCACCGTGCTCGGCGTGGCGGTGCCGATGGCGACCGCGATCGCGGACGTGGCCGCGGCCCGGCGCGACTACCTCGACGAGTCCGGCGGCCGGTACGTGCACGTGATCGCGGACGGCGGCATGCGGCTGTCCGGCGACATCGCCAAGGCGATCGCGTGCGGCGCGGACGCGGTGATGGTCGGCTCCCCGCTCGCCCGGGCCGTGGAGGCCCCCGGCAAGGGCTACCACTGGGGCTCCGAGGCGCACCACCCCGAGCTGCCGCGCGGCGCCCGGGTGCACGTGGGCACCATCGGCACGATCGAGCAGATCCTGTACGGCCCGAGCACGCTCGCCGACGGCTCGATGAACCTGCTCGGCGCGCTCAAGCGCACCATGGCCACCGCGGGCTACTCCGACTTGAAGGAGTTCCAGCGCGTCGAGGTCGTGGTCGCCCCGCACAACGGCTCCTGAGACGCGGACGGGGGCGGGCCGCCGGCCCGCCCCGGCGCACGGTCAGGCCGGCGGCACCACCCAGGTCCCGCGCTTCATCACGCCCTCGACCACGAGGTCGGGGGAGAGCACCACAAGGTCGGCGTCCTTGCCCGCGTCGATCGAGCCGACGCGGTCGTCGAGGCCGAGCACCCGCGCGGGCACAAGGCTCGCCGCCCGCGCCGCCTCGGGCAGGCCGAGCCCGACCTCCCGGACGGTACGGCGGAACGCCTCGTCCATGGTGAGCGTGCTGCCCGCGATCGCGCCGCCCTCGACGATCCGGGCCACGCCGCCGGTCACCCGTACCGCCATCGACCCGAGCGTGTACTCGCCGTCGCCGAGCCCGGCGGCGGCCATCGCGTCGGTGACCAGGGCGACCCGGTCCGGCCCGGCCGCGGCGCAGGCGAGCCGCAGCATCGCCGGGTGCACGTGCACGCCGTCGTTGATCAGCTCGACCGTGACCCGCTCGTCCTCCAGCAGCGCGGCGACCGGCCCGGGCTCCCGGTGGTGCAGCGGCGGCAGCGCGTTGAACAGGTGGGTGGCGACGGTGGCCCCGGCCTCGATGCCCGCGCGCGTCCGCGCGTAGTCCGCGTCGCTGTGCCCCAGGGCGGCGATCACCCCCGCGTCCACCGCCCGCCGGATCGCCTCGAGCGCGCCGGGCAGCTCGGGGGCGATGGTGAGCATGCGCACGTGCCCGCGCCCGGCCGCCACGAGGGCGGCGAGCTCGTCCGCGTCCGGGTGGCGCAGCCGCGCGGGATCGTGCGCGCCGCACCTGGCCGGGGAGATGTACGGGCCCTCGAGGTGGATGCCCGCGAACACGCCGTCGTCGCACAGCTCGGCGAGCACGGCCACCGCCCGGGCGAGGTCCTCCGGCGCCCCGGTGACCAGGCTCGCCACGCCCGTGGTGGTGCCGTGGCGCAGGTGGAAGCCGGCCGCCCGCCGCGCCTGCTCGGCGTCCCCCGCCGGGTAGGAGCCGCCCGCGCCGCCGTGGTTGTGGATGTCCACGAAGCCGGGCACCAGGTAGCGGCCGCCGAGGTCGACGCCGCCGGCCGGGGCGGTGCCGTACCCGACGTGAGTGATGCGCCCGTCCTCGATCGTCAGCCAGCCCTCCCGCACCTCGTCGGTGCGGACGAGCCGGGCGTTCGCGAGTGTCATGCCCATGGGTCCAAGCATCACAGACCCGGGCCGCCACCCGGGCCCGGACGTGTGCGGGGGATCACGCCACGCCCCGAGCAGAACGGGATTCGACTACGGCGACGGGGTAAAAGGACAGTACGGACAAGCCTGGACCGAGGGGTAAGGGTGCCGAGCTGGACAGACCGGATGAAGGGCTAAGGACGGACCGCCACGAGGGGGGCACGATGACGGTGCGCATGGGTACGGCAAAGCTCTGCCCGGGGGAGCGGTCGGCGGCGCTCGCGCGGATGGAGGCCGAGGAACTCGACGTGGTCGTGGTGGGCGGGGGCGTGGTCGGCGCCGGCGTCGCCCTCGATGCGGTGACCCGCGGCCTCACCGTCGGCCTCGTCGAGGCCCGCGACTTCGCCTCGGGCACCTCGTCCCGCTCCTCCAAGCTCATCCACGGCGGCCTGCGGTACCTGGAGCAGTACAACTTCGACCTGGTGCGCGAGGCGCTGCAGGAGCGCGCGCTGCTGCTCCAGCGCATCGCCCCGCACCTGGTGCGGCCGGTGCCGTTCCTGTTCCCGCTCACCCACCACGTGTGGGAACGCTTCTACGTCGGCTCCGGGCTGGTGCTGTACGACTCGCTCGGCTTCGCCCCGGGGATGACCAGGGGCGTGCCGGGCCACCGCCACCTGTCCCGGCGCCGCGCGCTGCGCCTCGCCCCGGCGCTGAAGCGCTCGGCGTTCACCGGCGCGGTGCTCTACTGGGACGCCCAGGTCGACGACGCCCGGTACGTGGTGACGCTGCTGCGCACCGCCGCGGCGTACGGCGCGCACGTCGCCTCCCGCACCCAGATGATCGGCTTCCTCCGGGAGGGCGAGCGGGTCACCGGCGTGCGGGTGCGGGACCTGGAGGGCGGCCGCGAGTACGACGTGCGGGCCCGCCAGGTGGTGAACGCGACCGGCGTGTGGACCGACGAGATCCAGCAGCTCGTCGGCGGCCGGGGCAGCATCCACGTGCGCGCCTCCAAGGGCATCCACCTCGTGGTGCCCCGCGACCGCATCCACTCCTCTACCGGGATCATCCTGCGCACCGAGAAGTCGGTGCTGTTCGTGATCCCGTGGGGCCGGCACTGGATCATCGGCACCACCGACACCCCCTGGGACCTCGACCGCAGCCACCCGGCCGCGTCCCGGTCCGACATCGACTACGTGCTCGACCGGGTGAACGCGGTGCTCTCGGTGCCGCTCACCCGCGACGACGTCGAGGGCGTGTACGCGGGCCTGCGGCCGCTGCTCGCCGGGGAGTCCGACGAGACCTCCAAGCTGTCGCGGGAGCACGTGGTCACCCACCCGGTGCCCGGCCTGGTGATGGTCGCCGGGGGCAAGTACACCACCTACCGGGTGATGGCCCGCGACGCGGTCGACGCGGTGGCGCACGGCCTCGACCAGCGGGTGCCGCCGTCCTGCACCGACCGCATCCCGCTGGTCGGCGCGGACGGCTACCCGGCGCTGTGGAACGCCCGGTACCACATCGCCGAGCGCGCCGGGCTGCACGTCGCCCGCATCGAGCACCTGCTGCAGCGGTACGGCTCGCTCATCGACGAGGTGCTCGCGCTCATCGAGGCCGACCGCTCGCTCGCCCGCCCGCTGGAGGGCGCGGACGACTACCTGCGGGCCGAGATCGTGTACGCGGCCACCCACGAGGGCGCGCGGCACCTGGAGGACGTGCTCGCCCGCCGTACCCGGATCTCCATCGAGACCTTCCACCGCGGGACGGGGGTGGCGCAGGAGGTCGCCGAGCTGCTCGCCGGGCCGCTCGGCTGGGACGGCGACCAGATCAAGCGCGAGGTGGAGTACTACGCCAAGCGGGTGGAGGCCGAGCGCCTCTCCCAGGAGCAGGACACCGACCAGGCGGCCGACGCGATCCGCCTCGGCGCGCCGGAGATCGTCCCGGTCGCGGTGCCGGAGCGGCGAGCGGCAAGCTGAGCGCAGGGCACCGGGCGGAGCCCCGTAAACTGAGGGTTCCACCCCGAGATGCATGGAAGGGTCCTCCCGGTGTCTGATTTCGACACGGTCCTGGTGGTCGATTTCGGAGCGCAGTACGCGCAGCTCATCGCGCGTCGGGTGCGCGAATGCCATGTCTACTCCGAGATCGTCCCGTCGACGATGCCCGTGTCGGAGCTGCTCGCCCGCCGCCCGAAGGCGATCATCCTGTCCGGCGGCCCGTCGTCGGTGTACGCCGAGGGCGCGCCGCGCGTGCCCGCGGAGCTGTTCGCCGCGGGCGTGCCGATCTTCGGCATCTGCTACGGCTTCCAGGCGATGGCGCAGGCGCTCGGCGGCACGGTGGCGAAGACCGGCGTCGCCGAGTTCGGCCGCACCCCGCTGCGGGTGACGACCGAGGGTGTGCTGTTCGCCGGGCTGCCCGCCGAGCAGACGGTGTGGATGTCGCACGGCGACAGCGTGGCCACCGCGCCCGAGGGGTTCACGGTGACCGCGAGCACCGAGGCGACCCCGGTCGCCGCGATGGAGGCGCCCGAGCGCGGCCTGTACGGCGTGCAGTTCCACCCCGAGGTGCTGCACACCGAGCACGGCACCGCGGTGCTCAAGCGCTTCCTCGACGCGGCCGGCTGCCGCCCGACCTGGACGATGCTCAACATCGTCGAGGACGCGGTGGAGAAGGTGCGCGAGACGATCGGCCCGAAGGGCCGGGCGATCTGCGGGCTGTCCGGCGGCGTCGACTCGGCGGTGGCCGCCGCGATCGTGCAGCGGGCCATCGGCGACCGGCTCACCTGCGTGTTCGTCGACCACGGGCTGCTGCGCAAGGGCGAGGCCGAGCAGGTCGAGCGCGACTTCGTCGCCGCCACCGGGGTGAAGCTGCGCGTGGTGGACGCCGCCGACCGCTTCCTCAAGGCCCTCGCCGGGGTGACCGACCCCGAGGCGAAGCGCAAGATCATCGGCCGTGAGTTCATCCGGGTGTTCGAGGACGAGCAGCGGGCGATCATCGCCGCCGCGGACGCGCCGGTCGACTTCCTCGTGCAGGGCACGCTCTACCCGGACGTGGTGGAGTCCGGCGGCGGCACCGGCACCGCGAACATCAAGTCGCACCACAACGTCGGCGGCCTGCCGGAGGACCTCAAGTTCACCCTGGTCGAGCCGCTGCGCACGATGTTCAAGGACGAGGTGCGCCGGGCGGGCGAGGAGCTCGGCCTGCCCGCGGCGATGGTGTGGCGGCAGCCGTTCCCCGGCCCCGGCCTCGCCATCCGGATCGTCGGCGAGGTGACCCGGGAGCGGCTCGAGATCCTGCGCGAGGCCGACGCGATCGCCCGCGAGGAGCTGTCCCGGGCCGGGCTCGACCGGGAGATCTGGCAGTGCCCGGTGGTGCTGCTCGCCGACGTGCGCTCGGTGGGCGTGCAGGGCGACGAGCGCACCTACGGCCACCCGATCGTGCTGCGCCCGGTCACCAGCGAGGACGCGATGACGGCCGACTGGGCGCGGGTGCCGTACGACGTGCTGGAGCGCATCTCGACCCGGATCACCAACGAGGTCCGCGAGGTCAACCGGGTCGTGCTCGACGTGACGAGCAAGCCGCCCGGCACCATCGAGTGGGAGTGATTTGACACAAAGGCGGCCCGATTTGCCAAGAGGTGGAGTTTGATCCACCTTGTCGCGGTAAGTTGGGGCAGGTGCCTGAGACGACTCCCAGCAGCGCCACTCAGACCGCCCCCTCCGTCGCGACCGCCTCCGGGCAGCCGCGCATGGCCTGGCTGGACGCGTTGCGCGGGATCGGGGCGATGGCCGTGGTCGCCGAGCACATGCTGCCGTGGACGGCGCCGTCGCTGCGGCCGTACTGGTTCAACCTCGGCATGTACGGCGTCCTGGTCTTCTTCCTCGTCAGCGGCTACATCATCCCCGCGTCCCTGGAGCACCGGGGCGACGTGCGGACGTTCTGGGTGAGCCGGCTGTTCCGGCTCTACCCGATCTACCTGCTCGTGATCGCCGCCGTGCTCGCCACGGCGTACTGGATGCCGATCCGGCCCGCGGTGCAGCGTGACCCGTCCGCGGTCGCGGCCCACCTCACCATGCTCATGGACGTGGTGAACGGCGCCGGGGTGGTGGACACCATGTGGACCCTCTCCTACGAGATGGTCTTCTACCTGCTCGTCACCGCCCTGTTCACGGCAGGGCTGCACCGCCGCAGCGGGCCGATCGCGGTCGCCTTCGGCCTCGTCGCGGTCGGCACCGGATTGGTGGTGACCGCGCCGCTCTTGCCCGGCCCGCCCGCGGCCGTGGTCTCCGCCGTGGTCTTCGTCGCCGGGCTCGCCTGCCTGATCGGCGGCCGGTGGCGGGTGCAGGCGGCGTACCTGCTCGGCCTCATGGCCCTGGTGCTGCTGCTCACCGGCGCCCGGGTGATCTGGTTCGGCGCGGCGATCCTCGCGGTGATGTTCGCGGGCACCGCGATCCACCGCTGGGAGCGGGGGACGGGCTCGCTCTGGCCGGTGGCCGCGGTGGCGGTGCTCGTCGGCGTCGCCCCGGTCTGGGCGCCCCAGGCGGGCTGGTGGTGGGTACGGCCCGGCCCCTGGCTCACCACGCTCGCGCTGGCCGCGGCGACGTTCGCGGGCGCGATGGCGCTGCGCCGCCGGCGGGTGCCGCGGGCGCTCGTCCGGCTGGGGCTGATCAGCTACTCGGTCTACCTGCTGCACCACCCGCTGCTGCGGTGGGTGCCGGAGATCGTGGGCGACGTGCGCACCGCGGACGCGGCCGTGCAGGCCGCGGTGATCGCCGGGTACCTGGCGGCCGTGCTCGTGCTGAGCCGGCTCACCTACGGGCTGGTCGAGCTGCCCATGCAGCGCCTCGGCCGCCGCGTCGGCGCCCGGATCGCTCAGCGGGGGAAGCTCGCCCCCGGGGTGAGCCTGCCCGGGCCCGCGAGGGCCGAGACCGTCACCAGGTGATAGCCCCGCTTCTTCAGCTCGCGCAGCACGCGCGGTATCGCCTTGACGGTCTGCGGTACCACGTCGTGCATGAGGATCACCCCGTTCGGCCTGGCGAGCCGCAGCACCGTGTCGCCGATCTTGCGGGTGTCGCGCAGCGACCAGTCGAGGGTGGTGCCGGTCCACAGCACCTGCGCGAGCCCGAGCTCCCCGGCGGCGGCGCGCACCCGGGCGTCGGTGTGGCCGTACGGCGGCCGCATGAGCCGCGGGCGCCTGCCGATCGCCCGGCGGAGGACGTCCTGGGTACGGCTCAGCTCCTCGGTGAGCTCGAAGTCGGGCAGCGCGGGCAGGGATTGGTGGCTGTAGGAGTGATTGCCGATCTCGTGGCCCTCCCGGGCGATCCGGCGCGCGAGCTTTCGCCGTTCCTCGACCCGCTTGCCGACGAGGAAGAACGTCGCCTTGGCCTTGTGCTTCTTCAGCGTGTCGAGCAGCCGGGCGGTGTACGGCCCCGGGCCGTCGTCGAAGGTGAGCGCGATGCACTTGACCTTCGCGCAGTCCACCCGGGCGGCCGCGGGCTTGGCCGAGGCGGCGGGCGCGGGCTTGGCCGAGGCGGCGGGCGCGGCGGAGGCCTGCGCGGGCAGCGCGAGGGCGGCGGGCGCCGAGACGACGGCGGCGAGCGCCAGGGCGGCGACAGGACGCTTGATCATGATCGTGATCATTCCACGGTGACGCGAGCGGAGGTGGCCGCTTCCGGAACGGGGCCGCGGGCGGCCGGGATCGCGCGCCGCGACCGGCCCGGGCAAGGTGCCGGCGGCCGGTCGCGGCGGTGCGGCGCCACGGCGCCTCGCCGTACGCCGGGTCAGTCGTTGGGCTGGACCAGCGGGGTGTCCTCGGGGCTGATCGTGGCGTCCGCCGGCCACACCTCGCCCGGCTTCAGCTTCCTGCCGCGCAGCAGCGAGTCGACGGTCACCACGTGGAAGCCCCGCTTCTTCAGCGCGGTGAGCAGGCGGGGCATCACGTCGACGGTCGCGTCCACCCAGTCGTGCATCAGCACGACCGAGTCACGCCGGGCGCCCTGCAGCACCTCCCGGTAGATCGCGTCCTGGTTCCGGCTCGCCCAGTCGTGCGACGTGGTGTTCCACAGGATGATCGGCAGGCCGAGCTCGGTGGCGATCTGTTGGACCTTGTCGTTGTAGAGGCCGTACGGCGGCCGCAGCGTGGTCGGGTACTTGCCGGTGAGCTTGTGCACCAGCCGCTGGGTCTCGACGATCTCCGAGCGGATCCGCTCCTCGTCGATCTTGGTGAAGTCGGGGTGGCGGTAGCTGTGGTTGCCGAGCTGGTGGCCCTCCTTCGCGATGCGCTTGGCCAGCTCGGGCCGGGCCTTGACGTACTGGCCCTCGAGGAAGAACGTCGCCTTCGCGTTGTGCTTCTTGAGGGTGTCGAGCAGCGTGCCCACCCGCTTGCCCGGGCCGTCGTCGAAGGTGAGCGCGATGCACTTCACCTTCGCGCAGTCCACCGGCCGCGCTTTCTTTTTCTTCTTCGTGGTCGCCTGCTCGGCCGGCTTCTTCTCGGTCGCCTTGGTGGTTCCGGCGCCGGCCTCCGGGGCGGCGGCCACGCTCCACGCCGGGGTGGTGGGTGCGCAGACGGCGGCGATCAGCGCGAGACATGTCGCGGCCCTGATCGGCAGTCGCATGACGGAACACTCCTCAAGTCGGGGGTAACTCGGGACGCTTTGCTGTTGTTACGGCACTTTGTTCACTTTGGTAGGCCCAGCATCCTACCTTTCCCACGGAGCCGGCGTCGGGTAGTACGCCTCCAAGAAGTTCCGCAGCAGCGCGTCCTGCTCCGGCGTGGTCGGCGCGGTGTCGTTGAGGCAGAACGTGTCGTGCTGCCGCAGCGCGAGCATGTTCCGCAGCTTGCGCCGGGTGCGGTGGAGCGCGAGGTCCACGTAGGTGTAGCCGATCGTCCCCGGTACGGCCCGGCCGGTCAGGTAGCCGTAGTAGTGCGCGAGCGAGGAGACCACCGAGATGTCGGTGCAGTCGCGGAACCGGTGGGAGGCGGTGGCCGTGAACTGCTCGGCGAACCGCTCCTCCAGCTCGGCGAGCAGGCTGCGCCGCAGCGCGTACGGCGCGTGCCGCATCTTCAGCGTCAGCGTGCGCCCGGTGAGGTCCTCGAGCAGCCGCCGGTTGTTCATGCCGGCCGCGTGCACCGGCGACTCCTCGGCCTCCGGCGTGCCGAACGGCACCGGCACCGCCGAGGGGAAGAACCGGGTGATCCCGTTCGCCTCGAAGAACGTGCTCGGCGGCAGCGGGCGGCCGAGGAAGAAGTCGTCGTTGAGGTAGAGGAAGTGCTCGCTCAGCCCGTCGATGTGGTGGAGCTGGGTCTCGATCGCGTGCGAGTTGAACACCGGCAGCACCGACGGGTCGCTGAAGATCTCCTTGTGGTCGACGACGGTGACGTCCGGGTGGCCGGTGTCGAGCCAGTCCGGGCACTGCCCGTCGGTGACGATCCACACGTGCCGGATCCACGGCGCGCACGCGTGCAGCGAGCGCAGCGAGTAGCGCAGCTCGTCCCGGCTGGTGTACCGGGCCGCGCCCGCCGCCCACTCGGTGAGCCGCCCCGCCTCGGCGAGCGCCGCGTCCCGCCGGGCCCGCCACGCCGGGTCGGCGCCGTCCACCCAGGTGTAGACCGCGTCGATCGGGAAGTCGATGTCGTCCACGTGCCGCACGGTGAACTCGCGGCGGGTGCGGTACCGCCGCCCGCTCCGCCGTACCGGGGAGACCAGCGGGTTGAACAGGTCCTCGGTGCCCTCCACCGGCGTGTCGTCGGCGGGCAGCGTGCGCGTGGTCGGGTTCGGCCGCGGCGCGACGAGCAGGTTCGGCCCCTCGCTCGGCCAGAACTCCAGCTCGCAGCCGTACTCCGGGCCGAGCACCAGGGTCTGCGACGGGCTGACGTAGTAGGCGGCCACCCGTACGGCGGGCACGGTGCGCAGGGAGGGCAGCGCCCGGCGCAGCGGCCGGGTCGGCCCCTCCGGGTCGGTGCCGGCGAACAGCGGCCCGGCGCCGCCCGCCCCGGTCCCGGCGGCGTCGGCGAGCGCGGCGAGGGCCCGGGACCGGTGCACCGCGGGCACGCCCACCGTGGGCGGCTGCCCGGGCAGCGGGCGGACGCAGAAGTACGGCACGTCCGCCGCGTCCAGCGTCGCGCAGACGAGGTCGAGGTTCTCCCGCATCGCCTGCAGCGGGCAGGCGTCCTGCCGCACCCGCGCCGGACGCATGCCCTCGGCGGTCCGGACCAGGACCAGCCCGTCGGGCAGCCTGCGGGTGCGGAGATCGGTGATCAGCCGTCGGACCGGCCTAGCCCCGCGGAGGTAGATCCTGCGGGCCCGGCGCACGGCTTTGCGCATCTGTCCCTCCAAAACCGTGAGTGACAGGAATGTAGCTTAGAGCGATCGCCGCCGGTCCCGCGGTTGAGCTAAAACGGATCCGGCGGTCAGGGGCGGGTCAAGAGATCGCAACGAGATCATCCGATCGTCACCGAAGGTCGACGCATGACCACGAACGGTGGCCATTCTTACCTTCATGGCGGCCTTCACGATCGACGATGTCAAGGCGGTACGTAAACCGCGGGACTCCTGGTGGACGGTGTTCCTGGTGGATCCCGTGGCGTGCCGGCTCACCCTGCTCCTCGCCAACCACACGACGATCACCCCCAACGGGGTGACCCGGCTGTCCATCCTCCTCGGCCTCGCCTCGGCCGCCTGCTTCGGCGCCGGATGGCTCGCCGCCGGGGCGGCGCTGTTCTACCTGAGCTTCCTGGTGGACTGCGTGGACGGCAAGCTCGCCCGGCTCAAGGGGAACGGCACCCCGTTCGGGCTGTGGCTCGACTACGTGGGCGACCGGCTGCGGGTGGCCTGCTGCGCCGCGGGCCTCGGCTACGGGCAGTACGCCGCGACGGGGGAGGCGGCGTACCTGCTCATGGGCGGCGCGGTGATCGTGCTCGACCTGTTCCGGTACATCAACGGGCCGCAGCTCAAGCGGGTGCGCGAGGCCAGCCGCCAGCAGGCCCGCGCCGCGGCGGAGGCCCGCTGGTCGGCCGAGTGCGTGTTCGTCGAGGACATCCTCAGCCGCGCCCCGCAGACCGGGGTGCGCGACCTGCTCGCGGGCGGCACGCTGCCGTCCGGCCTGGTGCCGCGGCCGGCGCGGCCGGGCGACGCCGAACCGGGTGACCCGCGCGATCCGCGCGGCGGCCGGGCCACGGGGGCGGGCCCGGAACGCGCGGACGCCGAGCCCGCGGACCACGGCGAGCCGGTCACCGTCCGCCGGATCGGGCCGGGGGCGACGCCGCTCGACGGGCGGCCGCTCATCGACCTGTACGCCCGGTTCCGTGCCCGGTTCCCCTGGTACGACCGGGTCCGGCGGGCCCTCGCCCGGCACCGGGTGCGCACCCACGTGGTGAGCGGCATCGAGTACCACGCGCTGGTGTTCGTGATCGCGCCGCTCGTCGGCCCGGCCGCGCTGCTCCCCGCCGTGGTCGCGGGCAGCCTGCTGCTCCTGCTGTTCGAGGCGGTGCTCGTCTACCGCATGTGGCTCGTCTCCCGGGAGCTCGCCAACGTCACCGCCGCGCCGTACCCCACCCATGTGATCACCGGCCTGCCGTCCGGCGAGGGGCCGGACGCCGGGGCACGGACCGCGCAGCGCCGCGTGGCCGACCACAGGGAGGGCGTCTGTGCCTGAGCACGCATCCGACCGGCCGATCTTCATCGTGGGCTGCCCGCGCTCGGGCACCACGCTGCTGCAGCTCATGCTGCACGCCCACCCGCGCATCGCGATCCCGCCGGAGACCCGCATCCTGGTGCACGCCTACAACCGGCGGCTGCGGTTCGGCGACCTGTCGCAGCGGCGCAACCGCGAGGCCCTCGCCGAGTGGATCGTCAGCCGGCCGCGGCGGCAGTTCGGCGACCTCGGCATCGACGCCGCCACGTTCGTCGAGCGGGCGGGCGACGGGCCGGGCACGATCGGCTCGGTCGTCGCGACCGTCTACCGCATGTACGCCGAGCGGCACGGCAAGCCGCGCTGGGGCGACAAGCGCCCGCCGTACATCCGGCACATCGACGCGATCGCGCGGATGTTCCCGGACGCCCAGTTCATCCACCTGATCCGGGACCCGCGGGACTGCGTGGCCTCGCTGAAGGAGATGCCGTGGTTCCGCGGCACCACGGCCGAGGCGGTGCACCGCTGGGCGGAGGCGATCGACCTCGGCCGCCGGGCGGCGCGCCGGCTGCCCGCCGATGCCTACATCGAGATCCGGTACGAGGACCTCACCGCCGACCCGCGTGGCACGCTCACCGAGCTGTGCGCCTTCCTCGGCGAGGAGTTCGACGAGGCGATGCTCGAGCCGAGCCAGGTCGCCGACGTCGTGCCGGGCCACAAGCACTGGCACCGCAACGTGCGCCGGGAGGTGATGACCGGGCGCGCCGGGAGCTGGACCCGCCGGCTGGAGCCGTGGGAGGCCGGGCTGTGCGAGGCGGTGCTGGGGGAGCGCATGGCCGCCTACGGCTACGCGCCGAGCGGCGCGCCCCGGCCGAACCGGGCGCTGCGCCGCGAGTACCGGAAGGTGGCCGGGCGGGCCCGGCGGCGGCTGCGGTACGACGCGATCCGCGACCGGCTGATCCGGCTGCGGGAGCCGAACCCGGTCGCGTCGCTGCTCACCACGGGATCCACGACGGGACAACGCGCGCCAGAACTCATACGGGGGAATTGATCGTGTTCGAATCCGACCGGCCGATCTTCATCATCGGGTGTCCGCGTTCCGGGACCACGCTGCTGCAGCTCATGCTGCACTCCCACCCGCGGATCGCGGTGCCGCCGGAGACCCGGTTCGTCATCCCGGCGTACTTCCACCGCAAGGTGTACGGGGACATGCGGGAGCCGGAGAACCGGCGGCGGCTCGCCGAGTGGATCGCGACCGGCAAGGGGACGAAGTTCCACGAGCTCGGCCTCGACCCGCAGGAGTTCGTCGAGGAGGCGGTGCACGCGCCGGGCAGCCTCGGCTCGGTGATCGGCACCGCGTTCGCCGCCTACGCGCGGCGGTTCGGCAAGCCGCGCTGGGGGGACAAGCGGCCGAGCTACTTCCAGCACGTCGGCACGCTCCGGCGCATGTTCCCGGACGCCCAGTTCATCCACCTCATCCGGGACGGGCGGGACTGCGTGGCCTCGCTCAAGGAGATGCCGTGGTACCGCGGCAACGTCTACACCGCGGTGGCGAACTGGGCGGAGGCGATCGACTTCGGCCGCAGGCACGCGGCCGAGCTGCCCAAGGACTCCTACTTCGAGCTGCGCTACGAGGACCTCACCGCCGACCCGGAGGGCGCGCTGCGCGCGCTGTGCACGTTCCTCGGCGAGGAGTACGACCCGGCGATGCGCGACCCCCGCGAGGTGGCGAGCATCGCGGTGCCGCCGCACAAGGTGTGGCACCGCAACACCCACCGCGAGGTGACCCGCTCCCGGGTGGGCAGCTGGGCGAACCGGCTCGAGCCGTGGGAGATCTCGCTGTGCGAGACGGTGCTCGGCGAGCGGCTCACCGCCCTCGGCTACGAGCTGTCCGGCGCGCCGCGCGCCTCCCGCGAGCACCTGTCCGCCTACCGCTCGGCCGCGGCGCGGCGCCGCCGCATCCGCTGGAAGCGCCAGGCCCGGGACCGGATCAGCCGGCTGCGCGAGCCGGGCCCGGTGGCCGCCATGCTCACCCGCTACCAGCGGCTGCACTGCGTGGCGGTCTGACCTGCCGGTCCGCTCCGTTCCGCCCTCCCGGCCCGCCGTCCATCCCGTTCCGCCGGGCGTACGGCTCCCCGCCCACGTTGGCGCTGTCGCGCACGTTTTGCGGGCGAAGTCTGTGACGCATCTATAAAGCCGATCTCTGCCGTGTTTTGGGAGGCTTTTCGGCGGAACCTTGGGCGAAGGAGCGGGCCATGAGTGACAAGGAAGCGCGGCCGAGCCTGGCCGACCGCTACCTCCTGGAAGCCGGAACGGTCCACCTCACCGGGATTCAGGCACTGGCCAGACTCCCCATCGACGCCCGGCGCGCCGACCGGCGGGCCGGGCGTCGCACCGCCGCCTTCGTCTCCGGGTACGAGGGCTCCCCGCTCGGCGGCTACGACCTGGAGCTGGAGCGGCAGCGCGCCCTGCTCGACGAGTACGACGTCGTGTTCCGCCCCGGCGTCAACGAGGAGCTCGCCGCCACCGCGGTGCAGGGCACCCAGCTCGCGCCCACCTACCCCGACCGCCGGGTCGACGGGGTGATCGGCTTCTGGTACGGCAAGGCGCCGGGGCTCGACCGCGCCACCGACGCCCTCCGGCACGCCAACCTCATGGGCACCCACCCGGACGGCGGGGCCGTGGCGTTCGTCGGCGACGACCCGGCGGCGAAGTCGTCGACCGTGCCGAGCGCGTCCGAGGCGCTGCTGGCGGACCTCGGCATGCCCGTGCTCTACCCCGCCGACCCGCAGGACGTGCTCGACCTCGGCCTGCACGCGGTGGCGCTGTCCCGGGCGAGCGGCCTGTGGGTCGCGATGAAGATCGCCACCAACGTGGCCGACGCCTCCGGCCGGGTCGAGGTGCACCCCGAGCGCGTGACGCCCGTGCCGGTCCCCGGCGAGAACGGCGGCGAGCCGTACCGGCACCAGCTCGAGATCCGCATGCTCGGGCCCGCGCTCGACGGCATGGAGCGCACCCGGGAGGGCGTGCGGCTGGACGTGGCCCGCCGGTACGTGGCGCTCAACGGGCTCAACCGCGTCGTCGGCGGCGCACCCGGCGACCGGATCGGCATCGTCGCGGCCGGGAAGACGTTCCTCGACCTGCGGCAGGCGCTGCGCACGCTCGGGCTCGACGACGCCGAGCTCGCCCGCCGCGGGGTGCGGCTGCTGCGGCTCGCCGTGCTCCACCCGATCGAGCCGGAGATCATCGCGCGGTTCGCGGCCGGGCTGCGCGAGATCATCGTGGTCGAGGAGAAGCGCCCGCTCATCGAGACCGCGATCAAGGACCTGCTGTACGGCCGGCCGGACGCCCCGGCGGTGCGCGGCAAGCGCAACCCGGACGGCACCGCGCTCTTCCCCGGCACCGGCGAGCTCGACGCCGACCTGATCGCGGGGCGGCTCGCGCCGGTGCTCGCCGGGCTGGGGGACTTCCCCTCGGTGCGGGCCTGGCTGGACGAGGGCGGCCGGGCGGGGCGGGTGCGGCGCCGGGTGGATCTGCCGCTGCTGCCGCGCATGCCGTACTTCTGCTCGGGCTGCCCGCACAACTCCTCCACCACGAAGATCCCCGAGGGGTCGCTCGTCGGCGGCGGCATCGGCTGCCACGCGATGGTGCTGCTCATGGACCGGCGGCAGGTCGGCGAGGTGACCGGGCTCACCCAGATGGGCGGCGAGGGCGCGCACTGGATCGGCATGGCGCCGTTCGTGGAGCGCGGCCACCTGCTGCAGAACCTCGGCGACGGCACCTTCCACCACTCCGGCAGCCTCGCCATCCGGGCCGCGGTCGCGGCCGGGGTGAACGTCACCTTCAAGCTGCTGCACAACTCGGTGGTGGCGATGACCGGCGGCCAGCTGCCCGCCGGGGTGATGCCGCTGCCGGAGATCGTGCGCTCGCTGCTCGCCGAGGGCGTCAAGCGGATCATCATCACCACCGACGACGTGCGGCGGTACCGGCGCGCCGGGCTGCCCCGGGGGGTCGAGGTGTGGAGCCGGGACCGGCTGGTCGAGGCGCAGGAGACGCTCGCCAAGGTGCCCGGGGTGACCGTGCTCATCCACGACCAGGAGTGCGCCACCGAGCTGCGCCGCCGCCGCAAGCGCGGGCTCGCCCCGGAGCCCGCCGAGCACGTCATGATCAACGAGCGGGTGTGCGAGGGCTGCGGCGACTGCGGGAGCAAGTCGAACTGCCTGTCGGTGCAGCCGGTGGAGACCGAGTTCGGCCGCAAGACCCGCATCCACCAGCCGTCGTGCAACAAGGACTTCTCCTGCGTGGCCGGGGACTGCCCGGCGTTCCTCACCGTGGTCCCGGCGTCCGGCACGCGCGGCAGGCGCACGGTGCGGGAGTCGCCGCTGCTCAAGGACCTCGCGGAGCTGGCGGATCCGGCGCTGCTGCCGGCGCCGCCGCGGCTCACCCCGGCCGAGGAGCACACCACCCGGATCACCGGCGTCGGCGGCACCGGCGTGGTCACCGTCTCCCAGGTGCTCGGCGTGGCCGCCACGCTCGCGGGCCGGTACGTGCGCGCGCTCGACCAGACCGGGCTCGCGCAGAAGGGCGGCGCGGTCGTCTCCGACATCAAGATCGGCGACCACCCGGTGGAGCAGTCGAACAAGGCCGCCGCGGGCGGCTGCGACCTCTACCTCGTCTGCGACCTGCTCGTCGGGGCGAGCCCGCGCAACCTCGAGGCGACCGACCCCGGCCGTACCATCGCGGTGGTGTCCACCACGAAGGTGCCCACCGGCCAGATGGTGGTCGACCCCGGGACGACGTTCCCCGACGTGGCGGAGATCACCGACGGCATCCGCAAGGCGACCCGCGGCGAGCACGCGGTGTTCCTCGACGCCCGGGAGCTCGCCGAGGCCGCGTTCGGCGACGACCAGTACGCGAACGTGCTGCTCCTCGGCGCCGCCTACCAGGCGGGCGCGCTGCCGCTGCCCGCCGAGGCGATCGAGGAGGCGCTGCGGCTCAACGGCGTGCGCGTGGAGGCGAACCTGCGCGCGTTCCGGCTCGGCCGGCTCGCGGTCGCCGACCCGGAGCGGATCGCCCCGCTCACCGCGGCCGGGGAGGAGCCGGTACGGCCGGCCGCGGCGGAGTGGCCCGCGGACGTGCCGCCGGTGGGGGCCGAGCCCGGCTCCGAGCTGGAGCGGCTGGTCCGGATCCGGGTGCCCGACCTGGTGGCCTACCAGGACGCCGCGTACGCCCGCCGGTACGCCGAGGTGGTGGAGCGGGTGCGCCGGGTGGAGGCCGAGCGCATGCCCGGGTCGACCGCGCTCGCCGAGGCGGTCGCCCGCAACCTCCACAAGCTCATGGCCTACAAGGACGAGTACGAGGTGGCCCGGCTGTCCCTCGACCCGGAGCTGGAGGCCGCGGTGCGCGCCCGGTTCGGCGACGGCGCCCGGGTCCGCTACCGGCTCCACCCGCCGACGCTGCGCGCGCTCGGCCTGCGCCGCAAGCTCAGCCTCGGCCGCTGGTTCCGCCCCGCCCTCGCCCTGCTGGTACGGCTGCGCCGGCTGCGCGGCACCCCGTTCGACCCGTTCGGCCGCGCCCACGTGCGCCGGGTGGAGCGGGAGCTGATCACCGAGTACCTGGGCGTGGTCGACGAGCTGCTCGCCGGGCTCACCCCGGGCACGCACGAGACCGCGGTGCGCATCGCCGAGCTGCCCGACCTGGTGCGCGGCTACGAGCAGGTCAAGCTCGACAACGTCGCCCGCTACCGGGCCCGGCTCGCCGAGCTCACCGCCGAGTTCGACTCCCTGCGCGCCAAGGTGCGCACCGGCGAGTAGCCACCGCCGGTCACAGGCGGAGCCGGGTGAACAGCTCCTCCCACCGGTCGAGCACGTGCCCGGGCCGGTACGCGGCGACCCGGTCCCGGGCGGCGGCCCCGAGGCGGCGGCGGGCCGCGAGGTCGGCCATGAGCGCGGTCAGCTCGGCGGTGAACGCGTCCAGGTCGCCGGGCGGCACGGTGCGCGCCGCGACCGCCCGCACCCCGCTCGACACGTCGAACGCCACCGCGGGCACGCCGTACGAGGCGGCCTCGGCCACGGCGAGCGGCAGCCCCTCGTGGTCGCTGGTGAGCGCGAGGATCGAGCCGTGGAGGTAGAGCAACGGCATGCGCTCGGCGGGCACCCGGCCGTGGAAGGTGACCCGGTCGGTGACCCCCTCGGCGGCGGCGTGCTCCCGCAGCCGCGGCTCGTCCTCGCCCTCGCCGACCAGGTGCAGCTCCCACCGCTCCGGTACGGCCCGGCAGGCCGCGGCGAACGCGGAGATCAGCCGGTCGAAGCGCTTCACCCCGGCGAGCCGCCCGACGCCGAGCACCCGCGGCGTGGTGAGCGGCGAGGTGCGGGCGGGCCAGACGGGCAGCGGGTTCGGCACGTCGGCCGCGTTCGGCAGCAGGCAGTCCTCGGTGAAGCGCCACGCGTCCTCCGGGCTGAGGAACACCGCCTGGTCGAGCTCGCCGTAGTGGCGGCGGATCGACCGCAGGTGCCAGGTGGACCGGGCGTGCTCGTAGGAGCCGTGGTACTGCCCGACGGTGAACAGGCGGCGGGGGATCGCCTCGCGGGCCCAGGCCACCGTCCCGGGCGAGGTGAGCACCACGTACCCGGAGCGCAGCGCGCCGAGCAGCGCGGCGAGCCGCCGCCGGGACGGGCGGCCGATGCGGCCCTGCAGCACGTGCCGGTGGTAGGCGGGCTCGGCCGTGTAGCGGAACGGGGCGGCGCTGCGGTGGATGCCGACCACGTGCACCTCGTGGCCGCGCACCGCGAGCCCCTGCGCGAGGGTGTGGGTGACCCGCTGCACGCCGCCGAGCGCCTCCGCGTCCCAGGCGACGAACACCACCGGATCCCGGCCGCTCGCCCGCACCGGCGTCACCTCCCCTCGCCGAAGAACGCGTCCACCACCCGGGCGGCCGCGTCCCCCTTCTCGTCCGCGCACCAGGTGCGGCGGAACTCCGCGTACCGGGCCGCGTAGGCCGCGCTCACCGCGTCGAGGTCGCGCAGCGCGTCGATCACCTCCTCGGTGCCGTACAGGCAGGGCCCCGGGGCGATCGCGGGCAGGTCGTGGTAGACGCCGCGCTCGGTCCGCCGGTACTCCTCCCAGTCGTCGATGAGGAAGAGCATCGGCTTGCCGGTCACCGCGTAGTCGCACATCACCGACGAGTAGTCGGTGAGCAGCGCGTCCGAGGCGAGGATGAGATCGTTGATCTCCGGGTGGCCGTCCGCCGGGCGGACGAAGTGCCGCACCTCCTGCGGCACCTGGTACCTCTCGGTCGGGTGGGGGCGCAGGATGACCACCCACTCGCCGGCGAGCGCCTCGGCCATCATCCGCAGGTCGGCCCGCACCGACCGGCCCTTCCCCGCATCCCGGTAGGTCGGCGCGTACAGCAGCACCCGCACCCCGTCGGGGATCTCCAGCTCGGCCCGGACCCGCCGGGCGGTCTCGGCGTCGCCGCGCACGAGCACGTCGCAGCGGGGCGAGCCGTACCGGAGCACCGGGCCGGTGTAGCCGTTCGACGGCACGAACAGCCGCTCGAACTCCGCGCCGGGGGAGACGAGCGCGTCCCACCGGGCGACCGCGGCCCGCCACCGGCGGCGCGGCTCCTCGAAGTCGCCGCGCAGCTCGGGCGCGTCGAAGCCGATCGTCTTGATTCCCTGGCCGTGCCAGGTCTGCAGGTAGCGGGTGCCGCGCGGCTTGGGGAACGCGGGCGCGAGGTTGTGGCTGTCCACCCAGTACGCGGCGCGGGCGAGCGTCCACACGTACCGCCAGCTCCACCGGCGTACCAGCGTCACGCCGTCGGGGAAGCCGCGCCGCCCGCGCGAGGTCGACCACACCGCGCGCAGCGGCAGCCCGCGCCGCCGGATCTCCTCGTGGATGTAGCGGGGGTTGCCGGTGTAGCCCCGGCCGCAGTCGGCCTCGAACAGCACCAGGTCCCGGCGGCGCGGCACCACGTGGATCAGCACCTTGTAGGCGGCGAGCTTCACCTCGCCCGACCCCAGCCGGCGCACCAGCGCCGCTGTCACCCGCCGCCGCAGCCGGTGCATCCGGTGCGGTCGGCCCGCATACCGCCAGTCGAGCCGCAGCACCCCGGCGTGCCCCTCGGGCCGCACGGTCACCTCGTGGCCGGCCGCGTGCAGCACGGCCGGGTCGGCGGCGGGCGGCAGCAGCAGCACGTCGCGGGTGGCGTGCCCGTCCGCGCGCCGGGTGACGACGACCCGCGGCACGCAGTGCCCGGTGAAGCCGTGGCGGGGGAGCGGCACCTCGGCGAGGTCGAGCTCGACCCGGGACAGGTAGCCGCCGTCCGGGTGCCGCTCGGGCGCGAGCGGCACGCGCAGCCCGCGCACCCGGAGGTGCACGTCGAACCGCTCCCCGACGCCGTCGCCGAGCACCCCGAACGGGTCGTAGGTGCGCACCACGAGGCCGAGCCGCCCGCCCGCGGCGGTCACCCGCTCGATCTCGTGCCGCAGCCGCGCGGCCGAGAACGGCAGCTCGGCCATGCGGCACGCGGTGATGTCGCGGCCCGGCTCCGGCACGGTGCCCCAGTAGGTCCGCCCGCCCACGCGTACGGCGTGCCGCGGCGGCACCCGCGGCCCGGTGAGCGAGCGCGCCGCCTCCCGCAGCTCCTCCGGCGTGCCGTGCGCGACGAGGTGGCAGCACACCCGGATCAGCGGGTCGATCCCCTCGTACGCCTCGGGCCTGATCTCCGCCAGGTAGGGCCGTACGATCCGCTGCAGGCCCTCGATCCAGGACACGGTCGCCACCGGCACCGCCTCGTTGAGGTAGACCCGCAGGTCCTGGCGGAGGAACCGGCGCTGCCGGGCGGCGAGCAGGTCGGCGAACCCGGCCGACACCAGGTGCCGGTCGCACAGCTGCGCCATGCGCACCCGGTCGGCGAGGTTGCCGAGGTCGTGCACGCCCCGCGAGATCGACACCCGGTACGGCCCGCCCTCGGGAGCCCGGTGCCACAGGTAGACCACCCACGGCACCACGGCGAACCGGCGGGCGGCGCACAGCAGCCGGGTCGACCACAGGTGGTCCTCGTACCGCAGGTCCTCCCGGAACCACAGCCCCTCCCGGCGCAGGAACGCGGCCCGGTAGAGCTTGTTGGTGGAGAAGCAGTCGAGGAACATCTCCGGGTCCTCGCGCACCCCGTGCACCACGCGTCGCCGGTACAGCTCGGGGTAGTAGCGCCGGGTCCGGCCGTTCTCCTCGTAGAGCCGGGCGAGCTGCCCGGTGACGAAGTCGGCGCCGGTGCGCTCGATCTCGGCGAGCAGGCTCTTGCAGGCGTGCCGGGGCAGCTCGTCGTCGCTGTCGAGGAACATCACGTACGGCGCGCGGATCCGGCTGAGGCCGTCGTTGCGCGGCGCGCCGCAGCCCCCGCTGTTCGCCCGCCGCCGCACGTAGCGCACCCGCGGGTCGTCGATCGCGGCGATCGCGTCGGCGGTGCCGTCGGTGCTGGCGTCGTCGACGACGATCACCTCGAGCGCGCGCAGCGTCTGCGCGAGCACCGACCGGACGGCCCGGACCAGCCGTTCCGCGTCGTTGTAGGAGATCACGATGACGCTGACCAGCGGATCGTCCGGGCCGGCGTCGGCGGCGGGGCGGGCCGGGACCGGGACGACCCCGGTCGCCGGCCGTACGCCGGACGCCGCGCCGTCGGCGCGCTCGGGGGCACCGGGGACCGGGCGGTGCGGCGGGTCCGTCCGCCGGGGGGTGGGCGGGGCCGTGACGGGCCCCGCGGCGTCGGGCGGCCATGCCCGCGGACGGGACCGATGTGGCGAAGCGGGCCGGGTGGACCTGGCAACGCGGTGTTCCACGCCCGCTTCGTGCCCCACGGGCGGGGCGTATTGTCCGTTATTTGCTACTTCTGACCGGTGGTCATCCAGACCTTTGCCGGGTACGGCGACGCGGTCAGCGCTTGGCGATCTTCCTGATCAGCCAGATGACCAGGCCGATCGCGGCGAGCGCGCCCAGGGCCGGGAGCACCCGCTTGAGCACCGGCATGCCCGCGACCTCGAGCAGGTCGAGCGCCTCCTCCTCGGCGGTGCGCGAGGACCGCGTCGGTACGGCGGGCCGGCTCGGCTCGGCCTTGGCGGCGGGCTCCTGGGCCGGTTCGGCGGCGGGCTTGGCGGCCTCCGCGGCGGGAGCCTCCCCGGTGGCGGGCTCGGCCGGGGCCGCGGCGGGGGTGGCGGCCGCGGTCTCCGTGGCGGTCTCCGCGGCGGGCTGCGTGGCGGTGGCCGCCTCGGTGTCGCCGCGCAGCAGCTCGGCGAGGTTCTCCGCGAACCGGTCGATCAGCTTGGCGCCGACCTCGTTCATCACGCCGCGCCCGAACTGCGCGGGCCGCCCGGTGACGTTGAACGAGGTCTCCACGGTCACCCTGGTCCTGCCGCCGTCGTCGTGGAGCCGGGCGTTCACGGTGGCGTTCGCGGTGCCCGAGCCCCGCGTCTCCCGGCCCGCGGCCTTGAGGACGACCCGGTGGGCGTCCTTGTCGATCTCCTCGAAGCTCGCCTTGCCGCTGTAGGCCACGGTGATCGGGCCGACCTTCACCTTCATCTTCCCGGTGAAGGTGTTGCCCTCGACCCCGTCGATGGACGCGCCCGGCAAACAGGGTGCAATCCGCTCCACGTCCAGCAGCACCGGCCAGGCCTGTTCGACCGGGACCGGAACCGTGAACTCGTGCTCAAACCGCATCGCCATGGAAAACTCCTGTTCTGCCGTATGGGTCCCCACCTGCGACCTTAATGACCTGCCCGCGGCGAACCGCCACCACCCCTCGCCGGGGGAAAACGTGGCGTGCCGTACCGGCGCGGGCGGGGACCCTCGCTCAGCCGGGCGCGTCCGGCCGGCGGCTACTCGGCGCGGTGGGTGTAGACGACCCCGGTGGGCTTCCAGTCGCCGGTCGCCGCGTCGTAGGTCTGCACCGTCACGTCGTTGATGATGTACGGGTACTTCGGGCCGTTAATGCTCTGCTTCGGCTGGAGGAACGTGGTGCGCTCCACCTGCGCGTTCCACGCGGCGTTCATCAGGTTGACCCGGGTGAGCCCGCCCTCCATGCGCGCGGCGGCCCGCAGGTTGTGCACGAGCAGGTTGCCCGCCTCGTACCCGTTGAGGGTCATGGTCACGGTCGGGTCGGCCTTCGGCTGGTACTTCGCCAGGTCATCGAAGTACCGCTTCATGCCGGGGTCGGTGCGGGCGCTCGGCGTGCTCGGGTCCTTCTGGAAGAAGAGCGCGGCGACCCCGTCGGCGGCCTTGCCGAGCGGCTGCATGAACTGCTTGGCGCCGTTGCACGCCGAGGTGAGCACCACGCTGCCTTTGAACCCGGCCTTGGCGAGGCTCTGCAGCAGGGAGACGCACATCGGGCCCTGCACCTCGGCCATCACCGCGTCCGCGCCGGAGGCGGTGAGCTTGGCGGCCGGGGCGTCGAGGTTCGTCTCGGTCGGCGCGATGTGCTGCACCTCGAGCAGCCGCAGGCCGCGCCGCTGCGCCGCGCCCGGGAACACCTGGGCCCAGTCCTCGCCGAGCGTGACCTGCTGGCGGAACTCCATCACCGCGCCCTGCGGGTGCACCTTGGCGAGGTACTCGGCGGCGGCCTCCGCCTCGGTCACCGCGGGCGGGATGGTCACCGTGGTCCACGCGTGCCGCTCCGGGTCGGCCGCCTCCTTGTGCTGGGAGATCGTGCCGAGCTGGGGCACGCAGGCGGCCTCGTAGATCGGCCGGGTCGCGATGATCGAGGCGTTGCTGATCTGCAGCAGGGTGGCGAACACCTTGTCCTGGCCGGTGAACGCCTGCGCGTTCGCGGTGGCCCGGGCCGGGTCGTAGGCGTCGTCCTTCACCACGAGCTCGATCGGGTGGCCGTCGATGCCGCCCTCGTCGTTCGCCGCGGCGAACACCGCGCGCAGGCCGTCGATGTTCGGGGCCCCGACCGCGGCGAGCGGCCCGCTCAGCGCCATGCTCACCCCGACCTTGATCGGCGCGCCGTCGGGGAGCGGTTCGGAGGCGTCCGGCGGGCAGCCGTCCGCGTTCACCCGGAACACGCCGTCCGCGCCCATCGTGCCGCCGCGCGCCGCGGCGCCACCGCCGGCCGTGTCGCCCCCGGCCCGGCTGTCGCCGCACCCGGCGAGCGCCAGCGAGAGGCAGGTGGCGAGCGAGAGTGCCGTGATCAGCTTTTTCGCGGTCATACGACCTCCTGTTCGTGCCGGACCCGCGGCGGGCCCGCAGGAAGGAGAGGGGAGGGGAGGACCGAGGAGAAGAGAGGAGAGGGAGACGGAGACAGGAGGAGGAACGGGAGGTGAGGCGGAGAGGGAGAGGAGACGGAGGAGGAGAGGATGGGAGAGAGGCGGAGAAGGCTCAGCGCGGTGCGGGCTGCCCGGCGCCGGCCGTCCGGCCGAGCGCCGGCCTGCCGCGGGCCGGGCGGGCGTGCACCCCGGGCGGCACGAAGCGGAGCAGCCGTTCCCGCTGCGCGGTGACGAGCGGCATCACCCCCTGGGGCAGGAAGAAGATGCACAGCACGAGCACGACGCCGTAGATCACGGTGGCGAGCAGCCCGGGCTGCGGCAGGTCCGCGAGCACCGGCACCCGCAGCGCCAGCTCCGAGGTGAGGAACGGCAGGAAGACCATGACGAACCCGCCGACGAGCGCCCCGGCGACCCGGGCCGCCCCGCCGATGATCATGGCGGTGATGAAGAGCAGGCTGAGCGGGAACCCGACGCTGTCCGGGCTGACGATCGGCACCATGAGCATGAACAGCGAGCCGCCGATCCCGGCGAGCATCGTGCTGAACGCGAACGCGCCAACCTTCACCTGCGCGAGGTGGATGCCGGCCGCCGCGGCCGCGGTCGGGTTGTCCCGCACCGCGGTCATCGCCCGGCCGACCCGGCCGCGTACCAGCATGCCGGTGAGCGCGAAGACCACCGCGCACACCGCGCCGACGAGCGTGAACCGGAACCCGACCGGCGTCACGTCGAGCACGAACCACGACGGCTTGCCCCAGTCGAGGGCCACCGGCTTGCCGCTCGACCCGCCGGTGCCGAGCTCCTGCGCGAACGGCTGCACCACGACCAGCGGGAACGCGGTCGCCGCGGTGATCGTCACGATCGCGAGGTAGAGCCCGGAGAGCCGCAGCGCGGGCAGCCCGATCACCACGCCGAAGACGATCCCGATCCCGGCGGACGCGGCCAGGGCGACCGGGAACGGCACGCCGTGGTCGGAGACGAGGATCGCGGTGGTGTAGGCGCCGATGCCGAACATCGCCCCGTGGCCGAGCGAGATCTGCCCGCTGATCCCGGTCACCAGGGTGAGCCCGAGCAGCGCCACCGCGTACGCCAGGGCCTGGCCGAGCAGGGTCACCTGGTAGTCCTCGAGCAGCACCGGCGCGAGCAGCAGGAACAGGGCCGCGGCCGCCGCGCCGGCCGCCTGGTAGGCGCGGTGCACCGCGCCGCCGCGTGCCACGACCAGCGACCTCATACCCGCTCCAGCCGCGTCCGTCCGAACAGGCCCTGGGGGCGGAGCAGCAGCACCGCGAGCACGAGCACCAGGGCGATGACCAGCCCCATGTCCCCGGAGACGAACCGCAGCAGACCGGGGAGGAGGTTGACGACGAGGCCGAGGGCGAACCCGCCCACGACCGCGCCGGTGAGGCTCTCCAGCCCGCCGACCGTGGCGGCGGTGAGCCCGAACACGAGCAGCGGCGTCATCATCGTGTAGTCGAGCGTGCCGTTGCGCATCCCGAGCAGCACCGCCGCGAGCGTGGCGATCACCGTCGAGAGCGCCCAGCCGAGCGCCCCCATGCGCGGCAGGGGGATGCCGGCGAGCGCGGCCGACTCGCGGTTCGCCGCGACCGCCCGGTAGGCGAGCCCGAACCGGGTGCCGCGCAGGAAGGCCGCGAGCGCCCCGACCACGATCGCGAGCACCGCGAACGAGGCGAGGTCGCCGTAGGTGAGGTACGCCTGCGGCGGGCCCTGCAGCAGCACGATCTGGGCGTCCGGGCCGGTCGGCACGAGCCGCGGCGCGGGGACCGGCTGGGTGCCCCAGACCAGGCCCACCGCCGCGTTCACCACGAGGTAGATCGCGAGGGTGAGCAGCACGACCGGGAACACGCCCTTGGTCTCCACGTGCCGGACGAGGCCGTGGTGCACGGCCGCGCCGAGCAGGGCCGCCCCGGCGAGCACGAGCGGCAGCGCGAGCCACGCCCCGGCCCCGGCCGCGAGCAGGGTGGCGAGCGTGAACACGCCGAGCGAGCCCAGCTCGCCCGCGGCGAGGTTGAGGTGCGAGGTGCTCGCCCAGGCGATGACGAACGAGACGGCGAACAGCGCGTACACCGATCCGATCGACAGCCCGCTGAGCACGAGCTGCAGCAGGTACGCCGGATTGGTGATCGTGTCGTACATGTCTTCCTCCTCACGCGCGGAGGACATCGGGTCCGCGGCGGGCGCGGACGAGACGAGGGCGGCGGTCAGAGCCCGAGATAGGTACGGCGGATCGCGTCGTCGGCGCGCAGCCGCTCGGCCGGGCCGGACCGCTCGATGTGCCCGGCGGCGATGACGTAGGCGCGGCGGGCGAGGCCGAGCGCGAGCTCGGCGTTCTGCTCGACGAGCAGCAGCGCCGTGCCGTCCCGCTCGTTGATCTCGCGCAGCCGCTGGAACAGGCCCTCGGTGATCATGCGGGCGAGGCCGAGCGACGGCTCGTCGAGCAGCAGCAGCCGGGGCCGGGACATCAGGGCCCGGGCGATGGCGAGCATCTGCTGCTCGCCGCCGCTCATCTGCCCGGCCGGCTGGTCGCGGCGCTCGCCGAGGCGGGGGAACACCTCGTACCAGCGCCGGATGTCCCGGGCGACGCCCGCCGGGTCGCGCCGGGTGAACGCGCCGACGCGCAGGTTCTCCTCGACGGTGAGGTCGGCGAAGCAGCCGCGCCCCTGCGGCACGTGGCTCATGCCGCGGCGCACGATCCACTCCGGGCGGCGGCCGAGGATCGGGGTGCCGCCGAAGGTGATCCGCCCCTCGGCCCGGACCAGCCCGGACAGGGCGCGCAGCAGGGTGGTCTTGCCGGCGCCGTTCGCGCCGAGCAGCACCACCGCCTCGCCCTCGCCGACCTCCAGGCTCACCCCGTGCAGCGCCTGGAACCGGCCGTAGTAGGCGTTCACCGACTCCATGCGCAGCAGCGGCGCGGTCATGCCGGGCTCCCCAGGTAGGCCGCGATCACCTCCGGGTCGCGCTGCACCTCGGCGGGCGGGCCCGCGGCGATCCGCCGCCCCGAGGCGAGCACGACCACCCGGTCGCTGATGCCCATGACGAGCCGCATGTGGTGCTCGACGAGGAGCACGGCGACGCCGAACGTGTCGCGCAGCCGTACGATCAGCTCGCCCAGCTCGGCCACCTCGTCGTGGTTGAGGCCGCCCGCGGGCTCGTCGAGCAGCAGCAGCCGGGGCCGCAGCACGAGCGCCCGGGCGAGCTCGACCCGCTTCATCGTGCCGTACGGCAGGCCGGTGACCCGGTGCAGCGCGACGCCGGCGAGGCCGAGCAGGTCGAGCACGCCGAGCGCCTCGGCGGTGGCCCGCCGCTCCGACCGGGCGGTGTAGCCCGGCAGGAGCGACGTGAGCCAGTTGCCCCGGCAGGCCGGGTGGGCCCCCACCATGACGTTCTCCAGGACCGTCATGGTGGGGAAGAGCGCCAGGTTCTGGAACGTGCGCGCCACGCCCGCGGGGCCGATGCGGTGGGGCGGCAGGCCGAGCAGGTCCCGCCCGGCGAACCTCACCCGTCCCGTGTCGGCCCGGTAGACGCCGCTCAGCACGTTGAGCAGCGTGGTCTTGCCCGCGCCGTTCGGGCCGATCAGGCCGCAGATCTCGCCCTCGCCGACGGTCAGGTCGACGCCGGCGAGCGCGGTGATGCCGCCGAACCGCACGTGCACGCCGCGCACGTCCAGCAGGGGCGCCCGATCAGCCATCCGCGGCCTCCGCCGTGCCCGTCAGGTCGAGCCGGAACACCTCGATCGCGTTCGTCTCGTAGAACCGGCGCAGCTCGGGCAGGCTGAGCGGGAGCGCGTCCTGGGCCCGCACCTCGTCCGGGACGTACTCGTACGGGTAGTCCATCGCGTACATCACCCGGTCGGGGCCGAGCACCTCGCGGCAGAACATGATCGCCGGGACCCAGGCCATGCCGCTCGTGGTGACCCAGACGTTCCGCCGCATGTACTCGCTCACGGTGAGCTCGAGCCGCGGGTTGCCCTGGTACCGGGCGGCCCGCTGCTGCGCGGCGTGCATGTAGTCGAGCCGGTAGAGCCAGAACGGCAGGGCCTCGCCGAGGTGGCCGACGACGACCCGCAGGCCGGGGAACCGGTCGAACACCCCGCGCACGATCATGCGCAGCAGGTGCATGCCGGTCTCCACCCCGAACCCGAAGATCGCCCCGTCGAGCCCGGCCTCGAGCATCGGCCGGATCATGTCCCGCGGCGGGGTCTGCGGGTGGAGGTAGATCGGCACGTCGAGCGCCTCGGCCGCCTCGAGGATCGGGTAGAAGCGCTCCTCGTCGAGATAGTGGCCGCGGATGTGCGAGTTGCACACCAGGCCCTTGAGGCCGAGCTCCTTCACGCCGCGTTCCAGCTCGGCGACCGCTGACGGCGCGTCCTCGAAGCCGACCGCGGCGAGCCCGGAGAACCGGTCCGGGTGGGCGCGGCACGCCTCGGCGATCCGTTCGTTGGCGAGCCGGGCGACGTCCCGCGCCCGGGCCGGGTCGAACACCTGGGTGCCGGGCGCGGTGAGCGCGAGGATCGCGTGGTCGACGCCGGCCGCGTCCATGTCGGCGAGCCGTTCCTCGCCCAGGTCGGCGAGCTTGCGGCGTACCGCGGCCGGCCGTTCGGCGTCGCTGCGCAGGTAGAAGCCCATGAGGCTGGCGAAGCCGGGGTCGACGTCGGGCTCGTCGAGCAGCTCGCGGTAGAGGTCGAGCATCTCGATCGGCGCGTACGCCTCCTCGGTGGCGATGCGCAGGTAGCCGACCTCGCCTCCCGTGGTGAGCGGGGTCTCGGCCATCAGATCGCCTTCCCGGCCGCCGGGTCCCACTCCTGCCCGGTCACCGGGTGCGGGTAGTGGAACGGGATCGTGTCGGTGGCGGGGAACAGCGCGAAGTCCCCGACGATCTCGTCCGGCCCGAGCGGGTCGGCCGGGTACGTCTCGGTGGCGATCACCGCGGTCGCCGGGTCGGTGTTCGACCAGCCCTTGCCGTACTCGCCGTGCCAGACCGGCCGGTACTCCAGGCGCTGGAACTTCCACACGCCGTTCTCGTTGACGTACCGGTTCTCGTAGATGCCGCCCTCCCACCACTGCTCGTAGGTGACCTTGCCGGGGAAGGTGTCGCGGACGGACTTGTGCACGCCGGCCTGCATGATGCTGCGGAACCGGCCCCGGGCGGTCTTCAGGTCGGGGGAGACCGTGATCACGTCCTGGAGCTGCGGGTGGTCGAGCAGGAAGCCGACCATCGGCCCGTTGTGCCCGCGCACGAACCGCTGCCCGAACCGGCCGATGTACAGCCGCTCGATCCCGGCCCGGCCCTTGTACAGGCCGCCGCAGAAGTAGACCTCGCCGTCGTCGCTGAACAGCTCGGTCACCTCGCGGTAGTGGCACTTGTCGAGGTAGTAGCCGTAGGCGTGCTGGAGCCGGCGGATCGCCTGCTGGGCCTCGAGCACGGCCACACGGTGGGCGAGGTCGGCGACGGTGGCCCTGAGGTCGTCCTCGGTCATCGAAGATCCTTCCGATAGGGGCGGTGGGGAGGTCGTGGGGGATCGGGGGAGCCGGTACGGCCCGGCTCAGTCGGTACGGCCGGCGAGCTCGGCGGCGGAGACCCAGTTGCCGTGCACGCCCATGCGGATGCGCATGGGGAGGGAGAGCGTGCACACCGGCTCGCCGTCGAGGCGCTGGGCGTCGAGCAGCACCAGGTCGCTGCGCATCTCCTTGCGGCGGGCCACCACGGTGAGCACGTAGCCGACGCCGGGCGGGGCGTCCGGCGCGGCCGGGACGAAGATCGCCTCGCCGAGGGTGCAGTGGTCGCCGGGGTAGTAGATCTGCTTGCGCCCGGTCTTCAGGTCGATGCCCATCAGCCAGCGGAACCCGCCGCCGGGGGCGTTGCGGCCGGGCACGTCGGTGAGGAGCATGATGCCCCAGTGGTACGGCAGCGTCTCCTGCCGGTCGTCCATGCGGGGGAACTCGCCGGGCAGGTCGCTCAGCCGGGTCTCGGTGAACCCGTCGGACTCACCCTGGGTGTCGATCGTCCACCGGGACAGGTAGCCCTTCGACCGCTCCGGGTCGTACGGCGCGCCGGTGATGTCGGGGAACCAGGGGAAGTAGTTGGTCTGGCCGACCGGGGTGTCGATGTGGATGTACCGGCCGTCGTCGTAGGCGCCCATGATGTGGCTGGCGAACCGGTTCGAGCCGCGGTACCAGCGCAGGTCCTTGGCGGTGCCCTTGCGCGGCATCACGCCGAGGTAGACGTCCTCGTACGGGTCCCACTGGAAGTAGGACTGGCCCTTCTTGATCCACTCGATGTCGCTGCGCAGCGGGATGATCGGGAAGATCACGAAGTTCTGGGTGACCGCCCAGTCGTGCACCATGCTCGTGTACGGCGCCTCGAGCCAGGCCTCGTGGATGATCCGCCCGGACGGGTCGGCCTCGTAGTAGGCGATGTCCGGGGTGCCCGGGCCCTTCGCCTCGTAGCCGAAGAACACCATCTCGCCGGTGACCGGGTCGAACTTCGGGTGCGCGGTCGCGGTGCGCGAGGTGAGCGCGCCCTCGAAGTCGTACTCGCCGATCGTCTCCAGCGTGTCCGGGTCGATCAGGATCGGCGGCGAGTCCTCCTTCGACGCGTACAGCTTGCCGCCGTGGAAGAACACGTTGGTGTTCGCCAGGCCGCGGCTGATGCCGGCGACCGACGGGTCGTCGTCGAACGGGTTGCGGTAGGCGCCGAACAGCGCCCGCCCGGCCTTCTCCTCGGCGACGAAACGCGGGGTGCGCACGTAGCGGCTCTTGAAGTCGACCCGGCCCTTGTGGAACCGGAACGAGATGATCATGCCGTCGCTGTTGAACAGCTCGAGGTCGTTCTCCACGTACGACGGCCACTGCCGGTCGGAGACGCACCGGTAGTAGGTGCCGTCGAGGTGCTCGGGCACCTCGCCCTGGGTCACCTGGACTCCGCGGATGTCCGCCTCGACCCGCATGGGGGCGTCGAACGGATCCTTCGGCGGCGGGAACCAGACCATGACACCTCCTCGCCACCCGGGCAACAGCGGGTAGCCCCGTGTGTCCGGGACGTGAATTCGGACACACAGAGGTGATATACGTCACATTTCCGCCTGACAAGAAAGAGCTAGGGCTTTTCCCGCATGTGGAAAAAACTGACGCTATGAACTCGGCGGAGTACGCTCTGCAGACGGTTCTTCTCGTCGCGCAGCGTGGCTCGATCAGCGTCACCGAGCTCGCCCTCGCCCTCGACGTCGCGCCGTCCACCGCCCACCGCGTGCTGGCGAACTGCCGCAGGTCCGGGTTCGTCCGGCAGGACGTGCGCGGCGGGCCGTACGTCCCCGGGCCCGTGCTCCACGAGATCTCCCTGCTCGCCTCCCGCCCGGTACGGCTGCGCGACGCGGTCGACGAGGTGGTCCACGAGCTGCACGAGGAGACCGGCGAGACGATCGGCGTGATGATCCTGGAAGGCCGCAACGCCCGGACCGTGCAGAGCGTGGCCGGGGCCCCGCCCCGCGCCATCGGCCCGCGCCTCGGCCGGGTGTTCCCCGCCGACCTGGTCGCGGGCGGCAAGGCGATGCTCGCGGTCGAGCGCCCCGAGCGGCTGCTGCGCCGCTTCCCGGACCGGAAGCTCAGCGTCGCCGCGGACGGCACCCGCCGCTCGTGGCGGGACTTCGAGCGCGAGCTCCACATCATCCGGCACCGCGGCTGGGCCTACGCGATCGGCGACACCGACCCGCGGATCAGCGCGATCGCCGCGCCGCTGGTGCTGGCGAGCGGCGACCCGGTCGCGGCGATCACGGTGGTGATGCCGCGCGGCCGGCTCAGCACGCGCTCCGAGGTCGAGCAGATGGCCGGTCCGCTGCTGCAGGCCGCCGCCCGCGCCCAGTCCCGCCTCCGCGGCGGCGAGGCCCACCGCCTCTCCCCGGAATCCGCCTCGCGCTGACCAGAAACGGACATACGGCGAGGCATGTGTGAAAGCCGGTGGAATCGCCTGTCCGGAAGGGCCGGAGGTGGCGAACGGCGTCGCCGCCACGCGCGGGGGCTCCACGCCTGCTGATGTCCCGGATGTCGCGGCAGGCGGTCCGGCGGCCGAGCGGCGATTTCCTCCGCCCACCGGCCTGTCGCACGTCGCGTAGGGCCGGAAAACCGCCGTCACCTGGGAGCGGCCGCCGACCGAATACCGGAGGAAAACCGCCGGCGGGTCGTCCGGACGCGAATACCACAATTGCCGCCCCGATTCACCGGAAACGGCACGGGAAAACGGGCCGCCGCCGTCGGCGGCGCCGTTTCCCGTAACGGCGGAAACCGTCGTGACCTCACCGAGGTGCGCCCGCGGCGACCACGGGAGGAAACGAACCACGAAGAGGTCGCCATTTCCCCGCCGGCCGCGCCGCCGGGCGCCGGAAAAGCGATCGGCCCGCCGGCGCGGGGCCGGCGGGCCGATCGGTCGGTCCTACGGGACCGGGTCAGGTCAGGAGGACGACTCGTTCACCGCGCCCTCGTTCGGGCGGCGGGCCAGGTCGATGCCGAGCTCCTCGGCGGCGCGGAACACGTCCTCGCCGGACTCGCGCATCTCGATGGACATGCCGTCCTTGGAGAGCACCTCCACGTTGAGGCAGAGGGACTGCATCTCCTTCATGAGGACCTTGAAGGACTCGGGGATGCCCGGCTCGGGGATGTTCTCCCCCTTGACGAGCGCCTCGTAGACCTTCACCCGTCCCGGCACGTCGTCGGACTTGATGGTGAGCAGCTCCTGCAGGGCGTAGGCCGCGCCGTACGCCTCCAGGGCCCACACCTCCATCTCACCGAACCGCTGGCCGCCGAACTGCGCCTTACCGCCCAGCGGCTGCTGGGTGATCATGGAGTAGGGACCGGTGGACCGGGCGTGCATCTTGTCGTCCACCATGTGGAGGAGCTTGAGGATGTAGATGTAGCCGACGGCCACCGGGTGCTTGTACGGCTCGCCGGTGCGGCCGTCGTACAGCTTCGCCTTGCCGTTCACCCCGACCAGGCGGATGCCGTCCCGGTTCGGCAGGGTGTTGCCGAGCAGGCCGGTGATCTCGTCCTCGTGGGCGCCGTCGAAGACCGGCGTGGCGACGTGGGTCCAGGGCTCGGCGCGGTCGTGGCCCTTCTCCTTGAGCCGCTCGGCCCATGGTTCGTCGACGCCGGTGATGTCCCAGCCTTGTGACGCCACCCAGCCCAGGTGTGTCTCGAGCACCTGGCCGACGTTCATCCGGCCGGGGACGCCCAGCGGGTTGAGGATGATGTCCA
>ERZ777010.348-NODE-348-length-52506-cov-305.644888_pt1 | contig 52506 bp, 76 predicted proteins | sample MGYA00374963_ERZ777010 | MGnify/ENA primary metagenome ERZ777010 (study PRJEB29309, sample SAMN06268256) | bioreactor metagenome | isolation source: Joint BioEnergy Institute, California, USA | place: USA:Joint BioEnergy Institute, California, USA | collected...
CGTCGGTCGGGAGTTCGAATCTCTCCTGGGACGCTACGAAAAAGGGCGATAAAGCCCGTTATATCAACCTTCTAATGCGTCTAGTGATACGGTCAGAGATACGGTCACTTTCCGTTTTATCACTAGCATTGGGAGGTTGTTTTTTTATGACGAAAAAGAAAAAAGCGTATAAAGTGGACATTGATTTAAACGACATTTTCCGCAATCGTCCAACGCAGAGCCAACGTCCGACCGAACGACACACATTAACGGTGAGCCAAGCGCTTGAAATCATTGTTAAACAGATGCAGGCGGCAGGACTTCGCGAAAGAACGATTAGCGATTACACGACTTATGTATTAGACTTCGCGAAAAAAATAGGCAATCCCGACATTGGCGCGCTATCAGTCGAACACATTTACGAATGGCTTTCGTCGATGGACGTAAGCAACGCAACGAAACTGATACGTTTAAAATGCTTGAAAGCGTTCTTAGGTCGGTGTTTTGATAACGGGTGGATAGAAAAGAAATTTTGGCGATCTGTTAACGTAAAAGTCGACACACCGGTCAAAGAAGGGGCAACTGATCGCGAAGTAAAACTATTGCTATCGTTACTAGATTTGTCGGACTTTGTTCAACTTCGCGACGCAACCGCATTGTTGACGATGTACCAATGCGGGCTACGAGTAGGAACAATTGTGCAACTCGAAAATAAACACGTAGACCTTAACGCGAAACTACTCAGAATCGACGGCAGTTTGATTAAAAACCACGAAGCAATACATTTACCCTTCGATGATGTTTTAGCGCGTTTATACGCCGTTCTCATGCGTCAAAACGATATTATACGCAGAGAAAATGGTGTTAAAAATGAATTGTTATTTATAACGCGACGAGGCGGCAAAATTGCGACAAGTTCGTCGAATAACAACATTCGAAAACAGCTTCATAAATACGCGAAAAAGTACGGACTAAAAAATATTAACCCACACGCCTTACGTCGAGGATTCGCGAAAAATTTACTGAAAAAAGGAGCTGACCTTCCGTTGATTTCGAAAGCACTCGGCCATAGTGACCTTGCGGTTACTACACGATACTTACATATCGATAAAGAAGAAGTGGCGGAAAACTTGCGAAAATTCTTGTAACATGCTATTATGTCTTTGTCGAAAATTAGGAAAGCGAGGTAAATATTGGTGAAAAAACGAAAATGGGGGTTTTTATTTTCAGTTTTCGCACTTAGCCTTGCGACTTTAGTCGGGTGCGGAAGTGAAGAAAGCACAGGCGCGCAAAAAGTAGGTACATCGGAAGGGTCGAAGGAAGAACAGAAAGAAGAAGCTAAACCGGAAATTTTCAAAGTCGGTGATGTTGTTAAGTTAGGAGACTTACAATTAACGTTAAAAAGCGCCAAATATGTAGATGCACAAGAGTTTGTGCCCTCAGAAAAAGGGAAAGTATTGGCGATCGAATTTGAAGCGTCAAATAACGGGAAAGATCAGTTGTACTTTGGTGCGGAAGAACTTAAGATTTCAACACAAGACGGAACACAACATGAAGAGTATTTCGGTCATGATGACGCCTTCATGAACGAAAATATCGGTGCAGGTAAGAAAATTGCAGGCAAAATTTATTTTGACGTACCAGAAGATTCAAAATACGAATTAATCTACACACCATCATTCAGTTGGGATGAAGAAAATATAACGTTTGAAATAACGCCTCAATAAAGGCTCACGCAAAAATGCGTGGGCTTTTTATTTTTTTTCGCAAAAATGTCGCATATTTTTAAACGCCTGTATCCTACATAAGTGAAAGGCGAAAAAAAATTATATCGTGATGTCGCAATTTGCCTCGTTATTTTGGTTAATAGAGTGAAAGGGTTAAATTATACCCTAAAATCTACAGCGACGAATATATAACATACAGACTTAAAATTGTGGAGGTGTTTACGGAATGGAAAGAGGTGATGTCGCGGAAGTAATCGAAGTTGCGACGTCTCAGCTATCGGAACACAGCAAACAAGCGGAATATTCCCCGCAAATGTCGCTTAAAAAATGGCGTGAGTTTGTCGCTGGAATTGCGAGAGAAGGTATATTGCAACCGTTAATAGTGACGAAAGGCTTCCGAGTAATTGACGGCAAACACCGACTGAGAGCCGCAAAAGAATTAAATATTGAATATGTGCGGGTTATCATCGAGGACATTCCCGAAGATAAAATACCGGCATATATCACGGAAACTAAGCTAAATAGGGACGACTTAAAACCCGGTCAGAAAGCGGCGCTGGTTATTCGGTTGTATTACGACAAAGGGATCAAGCAGGGAAAAGAGCGAATGAGTGAGGGAGGAAAGAATAAGGTTTCTCCAATTGGTGAAACCATCGACACTCACGGACTGCTAGCGAAAATGGCTGGAGTAGGAAAGGGATCTATCGGAAGGCTTCTACCAGTCTACCACAACCGCCCCGACTTATTCGAGCAAGTCTTTAACGGTGAAATCTCTATCAACAAGGCTTATACGCAAATGAAAGCTGACGAAGAACCGAGTGAAGCACCACAAGAAAATCCAATCGAATCTGAACGTAAGTTAATCGAAGAACTCCGTAAGAAAGAAGGTAGTCTGCCGCAAATTGATGAAAGTAAACCTCTTCATGAATTAAATAACCGATTAGTGCAAATGAGGAAAAAGGCGCTTTCTTTAACAATCGAGGTACTCGATGAAAGCGAAAAAATGGACAATGCTAAACCGGAAGTGAAAGAAAGCACTAGAAATCAACTATTAACACTTACAAGGTCTTGCGTTTTAGCATTAGGGCAAACAGCCGAAAACGATAATGACATGGAAATATTAGCAGTTATTCACGAATTATTAAATAAACTAAGTGGAGGTAATTAATATGACTATAAGTAAGGAATATAAGCAAAATGTTGGTAGTAAAGTATTTAACAGTTTTGAGAAAAAAATTACACGCGACCACTTTAAGAAAGGACTGCATACAGCTAGAATAGTGGCGGCGGCAGAGATTGCAGAGGAAATGCCATTCGTAATGATGCCTTTACGAGATAAAGGTATATTGCGAAAAGGAGAGCGAAATACCCACCTTTTGCACGCATTTCAACCAAACTTATGGGCGCAAGACTATGCCTATGAAATCGGAAGATTAGGTAAGATGACCGTAAGTACAGCTATCGAAAGAGCTAATGCTTCAGTTGAATATGTCCTAGAGACTTCGCCAAGTATAAATAAAACGTTGAAAAAGACAGGAACAACAGACTTCGATTTTTACTTAGCTATGCGTGAGGCAGCTATGATTGAATCTGCGTACTATACTCGGCTAGGTGGAGGGGAAATGCCGGAGCAAGCTCGTAAGAAAATCGATATTGCGCTAATGAGAAGAGCTTTGCGAAATGAAAGTATGTTTAGAACAATCCTTCGACATGCCGGAGTTTCTGAAAACGACAGTTTAGCATTACTGCAATTTTCCGATGAAATCGATTTGACTGGAATTTTAAAAGAATTGGTAAAGGTTGACCCATATTTTAATCGTAGATCTGGGCAGGTTGAAATGTTTAACGAAATCAATTCAGAGGAAAGCATTAAACTTAATCAAATAAAATCGAACCGTTTTGCGGAAGAACTACTAGCCCGTATGGCTAAAAAACACCCTGCATTATTCAAAAAAGTAGCGAAAATGGTTGATCTAGGAATTGCATAAATTTTAACGCAATAGGCAAGCGTTAGATGCAAGGGAGGTAAACGTCAATTGACGCAACAAAACGCATACATTCGCACCGGACACACTCGGTCAGGATTCTCGCTACTATACCACGAATTGTTCGATCTGTACCACCCGTACATTGGCGACAAAGCGACATTATACTATTTGTACTTGTTAAGATACCGAAACAATGACGAATATCGAACGTGGAAAGGTCGAGCGTCCGTTACCGAGAAATTCCAACTATCATACTCAACATTGCCGATACTCGACGCAATACTCGAAGCATCCGAATTAGTGACGATCGAACACAAGCCGATAGGTCGCGGTAAAGACAAGATTATATACGTTGTTCACGACCCATTAGAACGCGAAAAGTTTCGAGAGAGGGAAGCGGATATACGACGGAAGCTGGCTGAAGTTGCGCGAAAATACGAAAATATCGGGAAACTTCTAGGCAAGGAAAAAGGAATTAAACTACTTGTGTGAAGATACAATCTTTACTTCTGTAGATTATTATCTACAGAGACGTAAATGAAAAAGAATATATTAAAAAGAATTACTTAAAAAGAATAAATACTTTGCGCCATGTATTCGTAAACTCATACATGGTCGCAGATAAGATTAATAAATAAAAATTTTATAGGAGGTATTACAAAGATGGAAAAAGTGAAACTGTCGCGCGCCGCCGCCGACGCTTAGATCGAAGGCGTTAACGGCTAACACACGTTTTAAGGCGTCTACCGGCGCGATACAGACGATTTTAGCCGTACCTAATGGTTTTATATTCGGAAGAATAAAACACGGTAATTTCACGCTAATTTTAAGCGAAAGGAAGGCGATAAAATGCGTTTAACAAACGAAGAACTCGTGGCAATTAGCGAGCGAGCGGAGAAAGCGTCGCCGGGACCGTGGCAAGTAGCATCTACTACGGACGGCGAGTATATTCTTGACTGCGATGAGTGGGTGGTTGCGGCAACATTTGAACGCAGAGAAGACGCATATTTTGTGGCCCATGCCCGCGAAGATATTCCGTCGTTACTCGATCATATTGCGGAATTAGAAGCGGTAATCAACGTAATACGTGAAGTTGCAGCGGAAGGTTATGCAACGGCTTGTACGTCAGATGAAGCGCGTGCTTACGGAAGTATTATTGACGTTTTAAATCGAAAGGAAGGTGTTGAGGAATGAATAAAATTATTGCCGTACAGGATTCGAAGGGTAACATTTATACAATGCCGTCCGATTCACCTAAATGTATTTTATCGGTTCACTACTCGACTTCTTATCTTCAATTCGTTGTTCAAGATTATTATGTTGACAACGATGGCAACGAGATTTTTCCCGAAAAGGACATTATAGTTCCTTTGAACGAGAAAAATTGGGTAGATTTTATTGCGGTTCAAGGCGAAGAGTTCGGAAAGATCGTTGATGTTAACGGAGGCGATTTCTAATGCCTAAAAAACCTTCGCAATACGACTGGAAAGCACGACCACTCGAAGATTGGAACGCAAACACGTTTCTTGCGTACATTGGCGACAATACGCTCGAACGATACGGCGTTGAATACTCGCCCGGTGGTAGCGGCTCGAAACAGCAACGATGGGCGCGTGAACGCGGTATGTTGAAACAGGCGCAAGAACGGTATGGTAACGCGGTGCTGAAACGGTTCATCGACATTTGCTGGCGCGAGTACCGGACGACAAAGCCCGAGCAATTTCCGTACCCGACAGTTGTTTTCATGATTTCCTACATGGACCGGTATTTCGCGCAGGCACAAGCGGAAGTTGCAGCGGAAAGTCGACGGAAAGCGAACGAAATTAATTACGAAGAATTGGAGGAATGGCTATGATGAATAAGTTTGGAATTGTTAATTTAGAAGGATTGGGTATTAAAGCGATGGTAATTAATGATGGTAAGGCTTATTTGTCTTATAAAGACTTTGCTGTTGCGGCAGGTCATCCCGACGCGGCTGTTAATTCTATTATATTCGAATCTCCGGAAGAAGAAGAGAAACGCCGTCGTGTACGCGAAACGTTCGGAGAAATAGTCGATGTTCTTGCAAAAGGAAACCACGAGCATACTGGAGAGTTGATTTACGTCATTAAGGCGAAGTCAGGCGAAAAGTTTCTGATCGGTGTGCGGGGCTTAAAAATAACAAATTTTCCCGATATAGAATACGATGATATAATCAAGAACATCGAAGGATTGATACATGAGTTACGTTTACGCGCCTATAGGGAAGGTTACAAACAAGGGCGTTTAGACGAAAAAATTAAAGGAAGCGGCAGTGAGCAATATCAACAACAACGCCGCGACGAAATTGTTGAGCGAGCAAAGCGCGATATTGACGAATTAAAAGACGACGACGGTTTATATGAAGTTTTTAGCGCAGCAGACTTAAGTTATGCTTGTTTTGCGGACTTTGTTGTAAACCGCGAAAAACGAACGGTAGTTGCTTTACTTCGTGGCTATCAAACAGGAAAAGTTCTTGCTCGCGGTATCGCCAATTGTCACCCTAACGACTGCTTCAACGTCCATATCGGCAAAGCGATTGCGTTGCGACGAGCGTTAAAACTCGAAGTGCCAAACGAGTATTTGAATGCGCCGCAGCCGACGGAAGTGCGGGTTGGTGACGTTGTTAGAGGTGGTCAATCCGACGGTTTTTATAGAACATCAAAAACATTTACGCTAACATATTTTGACAAAGAGGTAGGTGCTTATCGCTATGCGGAAGATGAAGATGATTGGATTGAGCCGGGTCAAATAGGTGCGATCATTGACGATTCGCGCGAAGATGCGGAGCAGGAGGTGTGACGTTTTGATAAAAGCGATTTGGATAATTTTACGTTTTACTTTTATAGCTTGCGTCATTAACAATGTAGCGCTTTGGTTTTTAGAAGATTACTTCGATAGTTCACCTTATTTTAACAACTTTCGCACGATTATTCCTATATTAGCTTTCGGATTGGCGTTTTTTATCAACGAATCTATAAAAAGCGATGGAGGTGGTTTTATGAAAAATAAACTCTCTAAAAGAACGAAAATTATTATACTCACAATATTAGCGTTTTTCCTTTCGAAGCGGTTGCGTCAGCGATTTTACGTAATTATCGATGAAGTTAAACAAGTGCTTCTTTGAGAGGTGATTACGATTGGCACAATCAAACGAAAAACATTGTTTACTCGCGTACCGTTGCCAACTAGCGGGCGGTTCGTCATGTAACAATCACTGCCCGCACTTTATCGCTTTGCACGGAATGAACGCAAAAGGCGGTCGTGCTGGCTTGACAGGCGTTCCGAGCGACTACAGGCTAGTTACGCTCACAAACTCGCCTGTACGCGCGAGCCAGCCGAAAATTTACGAAATGCTCGACAAATACGCAGCGACATTTGGGCGACAGTTTGACGAAAATGGTGATCGAATCAAGTCGGTCTATATGTGGTCGAAGTCGCCGGGTACGGGCAAAACGACGACGGCGGTGGCTTTGTTGAACGATTGGCTTGTCGCGCATTATCTCGGTTCGCTAAAGCGTGGTCGACAGCCGTTACAAATGCCCGCATACTTTTTGGACGTGAACGAATGGCAAACGTTATACAACGAGTTTAATCGATCACATGTGCCGGAAGACGTTGCCGAGCATGCAAGCCGAGAATATTATCGGCGGTTGCAAGCAGCGAAGCAAGCACCGTTTGCCGTGCTTGACGATATTGGTGTTAGGCAGGCAACGGAAGGCTTTCGCGGCGATTTGCACTCTATTATTAATTACCGGGTTACAAACGGACTGTCGACGGTTTATACATCGAACTTGCCTATCGAGGATATGGCGCGAATATTTGACGAAAGGCTTTACGACCGTATGCGTGATATGTGCGTGCAATTACATTTTGAGGGCGAAAGTAAAAGGGGGAAACGGAGGGGGTAGCGTGTATTACCTTTTTTGGGAATATTCTGAGTATCGTAAGCCGGAACCGCGACCGGAAGTTGAACGAGAGAGGAAAAGGAGGGAACGGAACGAGGAAATCGATAGATTGCTAGACGAAATGAACGATTACATGCGGCTTTATAAAACGTTTGGTGACGCTGAATATGCGGAAAGGATATTACGTGTAAAAGAGAAACTACGGAAATTAACGGAGGTGGCGGAATGAACGAGATTAAGTTTCGTGCTTTTATAAAACATCTTGGACAATTAGCGGATGTATTGAGCATCGACTTTTTAGACAGCGAAGTTGAAATATATCTGGTTGATCGTGACGAGATACGCAAGTATCGATTTGGCGAAGATGAAATCGTTTTGTTGCCGTTTACGGGTCTAAAAGACAAGAACGGCCGGGAGATTTATGAGGGGGATATTGTTCGCGTATATGGTGGCGAATATTGGTATGGTTGTTGGGAATTAGATATAAGAGGAGAAGTTGTATTTGATGTATTTTCTTTCGGTGTTAAATCAAAAGATAGATTCTATCCGTTTAATTATGCATTCGAACCATACGACCACAAAATTAAGGTTATCGGCAACATTTACGAAAATCCGGAATTGTTGGAGGGCGAGGAATGAATCTGCGGGAGATTGACCGTTTAGTGGCGGAGAAAGTTATGGGTTGGGAATATGTACAAGATACGGATAAATGGTGGGACGGCGATGTTTTAGATATAGAAAATTTTAATCCTTCTACCAACATTCAAGACGCTTGGCGAGTGGTGGAGAAGATGCGTGAAGGAAGGATATTTAGCTTATGCGATGCTTGGGATGAAAATGATGAACCGATTTTTTACGCTAACTTTCAATATAACGATGGATACCACGTTGTTAATTATGATGCATATGCAGAAACCGCCCCACTCGCTATTTGCTTGGCGGCATTGGAAGTGGTTGGTGTAAAAGTGGAGGGAGAGAAATGACGGATTTCGAAAATCTTCTTAACGAATTTGAGCATGCCTGCCGAGGTGGGGACTATGATATTTCGGTGTGTTTAAGAAAAGAGATTATAAAGAAGGTGGAGCAGTTACAACAGAAGAAAGATTTGGTAGTTGAAGGCTTTAAACAACAAGTCGAGTTAGCTGTTGAATGTGTAAAAGAAAACACTGAATTAAGAAAACAACTCCAACAAACGCAAACCAAGTCAGAACGGTATAAAATTCTATTTGAACGTGTCGTGAAATTTATGATTGATAACGAAATTACTTGTGAGGAAACTATTTATCAATGTGATTGGGTTATTGAAAATGCTTATGAGTTTATCGGGGATTTATTTAACATTGTTGAATTAGAACTACCGATGGAGGGATTGAACGAAAATGCGAAGTAGGAGGTTTTTTAAAATGGAAGAAGTATCATTGGAAAAATGTAAATGGTGTAATGGAACAGGAAACGGAGCATCTCACATTATGGATACTCCATATACTTGCACTGATTGTGAAGGAACAGGCTATAAGGAAGGTAAAAGAGCCGAACGGTATTTTGATTATTTGATGGAAGAAAAAGAGAAAGAGTTGTTTGAGAAAGGCTTATTATAGTGCATAGTACGAAGATAATCTGAACGGTAAGGTGATGAAGATGCCAAAATACCAAGTTTATGGTGTTGTAACAGGAACGAAATACATTGGAGAATTTGAAGCAAATAACAAAGAAGAAGCTGAACAAATTGCTTGGGATTCTGAAAATAGCCATGTTTCTATTTGTTATCACTGCTCAAAAGAAATTGACGAACCGCAAATTGAAAAACTGGTTGTAGAAAAAGTAGAAGATTAATATAAATTCTGATGCTAGAGTAAAGGAGGTTGATACCGATTGAGTTACTCACACATGCTTTTTTCGAAAATAATAGACGATAACAACGTTGCTGCCTTTAAACGCTACAACATCACCGAGGACGACTTCGCAACGGAAGGCGAACGCGAGGTTTATCGTTTTATTGTCAATTACGCGGAACAAAATGGTGGCCGCGCACCTTCACATGAAGTAGTCGCAGAAGAATGCGAAGATTTCGTTCCTATGCCGGGTATAGAAGATAGCTATGAATACTTAGTACGAGAAGTAAAAGACTTGGCGGCAAAAGTTGCGCTCGATCGCTATTTGTCGAAATTTGCCGAAAAATTTAATTCAGGTGAACGTGGCGAAAAGCTTCTTGAGGACTTGCAGAAAAATGTCGAATTGATTAAAATAAGAACAGATGTTCGTAAATCGTTCGGAACGGACTTGCACAACGTCAAAAGTCAGTTTCTTGCGGAATACGAGCGTCGAAAATCAGGCGAATCATTCCGTATTTGGAAGTCGAAATTCGATTTTATCAATCGGAGTGTTGGCGGATATATTAGCGGAAACGTTTACGTTGTTTATGGAAAAAGCGGTCGAGGTAAGTCAATTATTACGCTTGAAGAAGCGATTGAAGCGGCATTGCAAGGCGCGAATGTGTTGATTTGGGCGATGGAAATGGGTTGGTTTGAAGTTTGGGTTCGTATATTCGTCAGTTTGAGCGGTCGGCAAGGCATTACAACCGCCAATATTGACGGCGTGGACATGAACGCAGGCTTTGATTCTAGCGCATTGCGAAACGGTAAACTTCCTTATGAATTTGAAACTGCGTTTAAATTTTTTCTTGATGGCGTAAACGAACAAATTTCCGGCAACATAATTGTTCGTGCGGTAGATGACGAAGATTTCCAATACAGAAATTTGAGGTCACTTGAAGCAGATATTATCGCAACAAATGCTGATGTTGTCGTGTTGGACCCGTTTTACTACCTGCAATACGAGCGCAACACGTCCAAAACAGCGGGTGGCGACGCAGCGGCAACATCGATGAAATTGCGTCATTTAGCAGGGCGGACACATTCTGTTATTTTCGCGATAACCCAAGCGGAAGAAACGAAAGAAAGTCGGGATGACGACGGTCAGCGAGAACTTAAATTACCGTCGCGTGAGGACGTGAAGAAAACGAAACAGTTGCTCGAGGATGCGTACTTGTTAATCGGCGTCGATACCGATTATAAACAAGGGCGCGGACTGATCGGGTTAAATAAAGGACGTGACGGCGGCGAAGGTGAAACGCAGGAAATTTTGTATATTCCGCAATACGGTATCGTGAGAGAACCGGAAACGGGCGAAGCAGTTGTCGGTCAATTCGATTTTTAGGCGGGGAGGGCGAGCATATGCCAACGATTGAAGTACGTGGCCAACCGATCGATATTGACGTTCGTTCCGAATTAGAGCTGTTCGAATGGGAACGTGCGACGTGGACAGAAGAAAAGTTGATCGCTGCAAGTCCTTTTCGGTATGATAGAAAACCGTCATTTTTCGTTCGCTTGCAACCATACGGCCAATATCCTGCCGGCGTGTGGTCGGATAGCGGCGCGTATGACGAAGAGTGGCGGAGCGGAAATTTCGTTAAGTTGCTGTCGTTCCTGCGGTCGGAAACGTACGAAGAAACCGAAGAGTATTTGCTTATGACGTACGGCCGATCAAGCGGAGACGATATAAAATTACGACTGGACTTGCGGTTGCCGCGTCGTTTTGAACCGTTGCCTGAATCGTTGATTGAACCGGCGATTAGTCCGTATTTGACTAGTCGCGGCATTAGCGAACAGGCACAACTGTTGGCAGGCGTTGGTCGCAGTCGACACAAAGGTTTTGTAGCGATACCGTGGCGGATGGCTCGTGGCGAATTAGTAAACGTTATGTACCGAGCAGTACGCGGCAAACTTTTCTTCTATGAAAAAGGCGGTTGGCCAATTCGTGAATTAGTGTGGGGAATCGATTTGATTTATCGAGAGCGGGCGAAAAAAGCGGTACTTTGTGAAGCGCCGATCGATGCATTGACGTGGTGGAGTGCTGGCGTGCCGGCGGTCGCGGTAGGTGGCGTGAATTTTTCGGACAAACAAGCGGACATCATCAAAATGTCGCCAATTGAAACATTGGTGCTTGGCGCGGATAACGACAAAGCAGGCGCGAAACTGAATGAAGCGGTGAAGCGGAAAATGCGCGGTCATGTGCGTTTGATGAAGGCGGATTATGGCGATAAAAAAGATGCGAATGAGTGTGGCGCTGATATACTGCGTGATAAAGCAGAATTATTCGCGCCTATATTCGACAATCTTTTCGATTGGAACATCAAGAAATTCGCAAATACGAACTATCGTTGAAAGACGGACACTTTCGCCTCTGCGCATTTTAGCGATTGTTTTACCGTCAATAATACCTTTATTGCGTAAAACAGATGGCTTTAAATTTTTCTCTTCTAATGTTTTGAATAGGGGCTCGTAAGAAATCATAAAAACACCTCCGAAAAAATGTTGCCAAAAGGGTACATTTACGTTATTATATGGATTAGAAAATATTATACCATCATATTTACGAAACAAAATTAAAAAAGTTTCAAAAACATGTCGCACTTTTTGCATCTTCTGTATCCTACATTAGTAGATAAGGAAAAGGAGGAATAAAAAATTGAAATTTGACAACTTAATATTTGTTGAAGAGGCTATGCGTTTCCCGGAAGTAGTTAAACTAGTTAGAAATGCTTCTGAAAGAATTTGGTACAAAGTCAATGATGTAACATCGTTTGAGCATACTTGTTACCGAAATATCGGCATAGCATTGGTTAACGAAAATGTGCGCTCGGTAGGAGGTATAGCAACGAGAATTATCGCAAGAGCCGAAAAGTGGCACATTAAAAACAGAGGCGCAGAGCCGTTAGAATCAATTCAATCTTTGGCGGGATTGGATGAGGAAGGCTGCGAACAGCCTTTTGAGATTAAGGACGTTTTGGCGAACGTCGAATCAACGGTTATAGATTCGCAATCAGTTAACGAAAAAATCGCCTTTTTGGCGGAAGGCGATTCTCGTAAGGAGTTTGTTTTAAGGCACTGGACGAACGGCGGGTACAACGATAAAGAACTTTCCAACGTTTTGGCGAACGTTTTTGGCGGGAAAAGTTCTAGTCACCGCCGATTCATCCAGCGTTTCAGAATCGAATGTCAGAAGCGTTTGGCGAACGCTGTCTGACTTTTAAAAACGAGGGCGTTAATAAAATTGGCGTAGTATGCCCTCATCTATATTATAACGCATAACTTATTAAAATTAAACTTAATGCTGTTATAAATTTAACACGTTTTAGCACGACTTGTCAACACTTTAAGGCGGTGAAGTTTGTATGACGGAAATATTATTATCGCTAGTTGCGTGTTTCATATCGTTCTTCATAGGCTATGTTTGCGGAAACGACGACAAGCAGACGAGGGAGGGGCGTTAAAATGGCGAAGGTTATCGATTTGCGCGAAATTCGGCGCAAGAAAATCGTTGCACAATATATAGCGTTTTATGGCACAACATACGATAAGGCGGTGTGCAAGAGATGAAAACGCTGGGTGACGCAATGAAACAGGCCGGTTTATTGGTGCTTTCCGATCACGCTAAAGAACGGATACGCCAACGAGTTGGTATTATTTCGGAATCTGTAGCAGTTTCGTGGGTTAGCGACGTAATTTCGCAAGCAACCGAAACCAAACGTGACGGCAATAAAACGCATTACATCACGGATACTTTCGAAATTATTTGCGACGGTGTACGTGTTGTTACGGTAAAGCCTGCTGAGCAAGCGAACCAGTATTTCGGAATGTTTCGCGAATTGTTGACGAAAGAAGCTTCGAAATTATTAGCATCCTACAAACGAGAACTTCGCAAAGCAGAAATAGCAGTTGCGGAAGCGCAGTTAAATTTTTTAAAAGCACGTAATCCGCACACGAAAGATCGTATTAAAGCGAAACTAACCGACGCGATCGATTATAAAGCGTTGGTAGAGGACGAAATTAGGAAAATCGAATTAGCGGCGAAAAGATTCGGGGTTGAGGCGACGAAATAGTCGCCCGCCCGCCGGAGAGCGCGAAGGCAGTCGTTAAGTAAATTTGTCGCGGCGGAACGCTAAAGCTATCCGTCGTTTCGGCTGCTAGTTCGCGCTTTGCGACGGGCGTGGGACGCTGCGCCCCAAAAACCCGCCCGCGCGAGTTGTGGTTGAGCTCGGGATACTAAAAAACGCTGTCGGTACGCCACAACGTACCGCAACCAGCCGGCTCAAGCGAAGGGTTTGGAGAACCGGCTTTTGAAACGCAGGAATGATAACAGGAAGGTTCGGGGAGCTTTCGCTTTAAATAGCCCGGGCGCCGTTCGTAAAATGTTCCGTTCTCGAAGCGTAAGCAGGCAAGGCGGTCGAGCGGAAAGTACTGTTGTCGCCTGCGTAGAACATTTCAAATAAGTTAACGGAGGTTGATCGAATGGGTTACATTTCTAAACGTGGCGTTGACGCTGCCAAGTCGGCAACAGCCGAGCAACAACATGATGCTAGTAAAGCGTTGGTAACGTTGAAAAGCGGCACAACTTTGAAAGTGCGTGTGCTTTCGAAAAACGATAGCGCTGAATATTTCGCAGCTAGCGTATACAAAGTGTTTAACACTACGCCAGTTGCGCCGGGAAATTTGTACCAAAAGGCGGCTAACATTCTGTTTGAACAGGCGAAAAGTGCAGCAACGCAAGCGGAAGCGGACGAACTGAAAGCGAAAGCCCGCGCACTAAAACCGAAGCCACGCTACTTATTCGGTTTCATCAATCTCGAAAATGGCGAGCCGATTGTCATTGATTTGTCGAAAGCGCAAGCGCAAGTGATTTACCAAGCGCTTGAAAAGTACGAAAAGAAAATCGGAAAAGTCGCTTTTGAATTATCGAAAAGCGGTACAGGAACATCTACAGTCGTTAGTTTCTCGCCCGTGCTAGATATGGACGAAGATTTAACGGAAGTTGAGCGCAAAAACTTCGAGGAAGCAGGCGGCAAAGAGTTTCCGGCGGAATTATTCGAAAAAGTTTTGTATATGAAAACGGAAGAGGAACAGCTTGCCGACTTAAAAGCGTTCGGGTTTGATGTTAGTTTACTCGGATTGGAAGGTAGCAGCGAATCTGAATACGATTTCTAAGGAGGCGGTTAAATGAACGAAATTTGTTACGATTACGCTTCGCTAAAAGGCGAGACAATCGTTAAAGTCGAATCTATTCGCGCAGAGTATGGGCGCACATACGATAGTTACCTTTGTTTTACCTGCGAAAGCGGTAAGCGCGTATTAATTCACGGGGGCAACCCATATAGGCCGAACATTGACATCGAAGAAATGCGAAAGACCGACTTCTTTACTCCGGAAGAAATTGGCGAAAAATTAGCCGAGATCGAGCGTCAAAAAAGAATACGAAAACAAGCACAAATTGAAGAAAAAAGACGTCAACTCGAACGTTTGAAACGCGAATTAGAGGAGGCGGATTAATTGGCGCACATTACCGAAGTAGTGGGCAAATACTCGCAAGTGATCGCCAAAGCCGCGCTCATGGCAAACGGCTGGGAAGTCGCAGAAACGGAAACAGACGAAACTTACGACTTCGTCGCTCGCGACCCGATCAATCGCGAGTGGTACACGTTTCAATGCAAAACGATTCGGAAGCGATCTGATCGCAATAATGAGTTGGTTGTGTACGCTAAGAATGGGCGCGGCATACCATACGCCAAGCCCGACGCTGATTACATTATTGGCGTGTTGGGCGAAGAGGGCGAAATCCCTCGCGTGTGGTATTTTGAAAACGTTGGTTGCGGCGAGTATTGGGCGAATGAAACAAGCGCAAGTAAGCGTTGGATTGAGTTGCCGTTATGGTTGAATCGAGGTATTTACGAAAGAGAGGCGGTTTAATGTTAACTATTTTAGCGTGGTACACATTAATATTTATATCGTTAAGCGGTGCGGTAACAGTTGTTGATAATAAACAGCCAGGATTGATTAGATTGGCGTCGCTTATTTGTGTAATTCCGATTATTATTTTTGCGATTCTAACGTTAATAAATTAAAACGGAAGGTGGCCGATAATATGGCGAAATTAGAAAACGTGAAAGTTCTCGAAATGAGTTACGGTGAGGTTACTCACATTCAATATAACGGTAAGATTTACGAGAGAGTTAGCGCGAAAGCGAGTGCCGGCGATTTGGTTCTAGTTGAGAACGAAGGAGTTGCGGAGGCTATTGGGGGCGTTGAATCAGGCGCTTTTTACGAATTACACGAAGATGAGTATGGCTATTTATTTTTCAAAGATGACGATGATGATGCTCGTGTTTACAGCAGTTGGTCCGACGAACTCGTACTTTTCCGCGCGATAGAAACGGCTGATAAAGATGATAAAGATATTGAAAAACGAGTTGCCGAATTGGAACGTCGATTATCTGCGATCGAACGCCAGCCAGATCGTTTAAAAATCGGTGATTACGCACGAGTTGTCAGAGATACGGGTTTTGGTGATATTACAAGGAACTCGATTGTTCGGATTGCAAGTGATTTGGATGAAGACGGAGACTATAAAATCAAGTTACTTGACGGTTCTGATTATGATTATGCACGACCTTCGGCGTTAGAAAAAATAACAGACGAAGAAGTTGACGAGTATATGCGTTCTCAGTTCAAGAAGGGCGACAAGGTACGTTTAGTTAGTGGTGGCGACAAATTTCCGTTATACGGTTTTTATGATGGAGAAGTTTACGAAGTAGATGATAATAACTGCGAACACGGCGAAGGGCCTTACAATAAATTGATAAGAATAGTCGACAAAGATGGAGGGCCTGGGTATGCTAGGCCGGACCAATTAGAGAAAGTTAATGTCGAAGAATTAAAATTTATTAAACTCGGACGCAAGCCGGGCGAATTTAAAAAAGGCGACATCGTTCGTGTCGTCAATAATTATGGTGGGGACTTGATAAAAGGCGGTCTATACGAAATAAGCGGTCATGACAGAAGTAGAGAATATGTTACATTGGACGGTATAAACTGGCTTGCAAAATTTGAACTAGTCGCGCCAGTCGAAAGCCGGGTTGACCTTGATTGATGGCGTGGAGTGTGTCGTGTGCGGCGCAATACTAGATGACACACTCGCCCTTTACGACCGATTCTCCGAACAGTATTTTTGCGACGAATCCTGCTTCGAAGAATGGTTTCACGAAACGTTTGTTGACGAATACAAAAGGAGTTGGTTGCGTTGAATTTGAAACTTTCGCTTACTATCGATTCTAACGCAACTGAACGCGCACGTCAAGCGAATGAGCAGCGAAAAATGGCGAGCGAATCGCTCGCTGACGCTTGGCGGCGGATTTTCGCAATGAAATTGACGGAAACTGATCGGCGGAAGCTTGCGGAAGTTAAAGAAGCGATGGATGCCGGCTTGATCGGTCGTAACCCGCAAGACTGCGTAACGAAGTCCGGTCGCCCTAAAGCGTTTAGTAAAGCGGAAGCACTTCGCTTGTGGCAGGACTTACAGGAACGAAAGCGCGAAGAGACGTTACGGCGCATGGTCGAAGAAACGCCGAGTAACTATGAATTGATAACGACTGATGAACAGTTTCAAGCGTTATTAGACGAATTGACGAACGAACCGATCATTGCGCTTGATACCGAAACAACAGGCATTGACCATTTCGCTGATGAAATAGTCGGTATTTCTATTACACTTCCGAACGTAGACAAACACGTATACATTCCGATTGGACATACACAAGGCGAGCAGCTTGATCGTGAATATGTACTCGAAGGTTTACGTGAGTATCTCGAAAGCGCAGCGATTGGCAAAGTGCTTCATAACGCTATATTCGATATACACATGTTTATTCGGCACGGAATTCGCTTACAGGGTTTGCGATGGGACACGCAGACTGCTATGGCAATGTTAAACGAAAACGAACCGTCGTTTGCCTTGAAAAATTTAGCGACTAAATATTTGCGTGAGCCGTCGGACACTTTCGATGAGTTGTTCGGGAAAAACGCTAAATTCGCAGAAATACCGTTAGATGTTGCGCTTGTTTATGCGGCAAAAGACACGCATTTGACATGGCGTTTGTATGAGTTTCAACGTCATCATATGGCGAAATTTCCGAATATGTTGCGTTATTACGAAACGGTTGAGGTTCCGTTGCTTGACGCGATTGTTGATATGGAGCAAACGGGGTTTTTAATTGACGTTGACTATGCGAAAAAATATGGTGCAGAAATGAAGCGTGACATTGAGGAAAAAGAACGGTCGCTGAAAGCGAAACTAGGCGACATAAATTTGAACAGCCCGGCACAATTGAAGCCAGCGCTTGAAAAAATCGTTGGTCATTCGCTTGAATCAACGGATGCGAAAAAGGTGCTTAAACCGTTAAAAAACAAGTTTCCAATTGTTGCGGAACTTCTCGAATACAAAGAACTCGTTAAGTTGTATTCGACATATATAAGTGTTTTGCCAGAGTTGATTCATCCGAATACTGGCCGGTTACATGCACGATTCAATCCGATGGGCGCACGGACAGGGCGGTTTTCTAGCGGTGGTAATGGCGTTAATTTACAGAATCAGCCTAAGTCGGCTCGAAAGTTATTCGTTGCGCCGGAAGGTTGGGTTATTTTAGGCGGAGACTTTTCGCAACAAGAGATTCGTTGCGCTGCCTATTTTACGCAAGAACCAGTATTGCTTAACGCTTATGCCGAAGGTCGTGACGTTTACGCTTCAATGGCGTCTGATTTTTACGGGAAGCCATACGAAGAATGTGGCGACGGTACGCCGGAGCGAAAAGCAATGAAAACAGGTGTGCTTGCGGCGCTATATGGAACGGGGCCGACAACTCTTTCGCAACAGTTAGGTTGTACCGTTGAAGAAGCGAAAAAGTTCCTCGACAAGTTTTTCCGCAAACATGCAAATGTTAAACGTTGGATTGACGAAACGCAAAAGTTTTTACGAAAGTACGGCTACGTTTGGATGGATAAGCAACAACGAAAACGGCGGTTGCCAGAAGCGAAAAAGCGAACGTTTGGTTATGATGCGGATGTGTCGAGAGCATTGCGGCAAGGACCAAATGCCGTCATTCAAGGAACAAGCGCAATTCAAACGAAGACAACGATCGTGCGACTACACGAACTATGTAAACGGAAAGGTTGGCGATTGCTTGCGACTATACACGACGAGGTGCTTTTGTTAGTGCCGAACACTATTACTCGCGAAGATATTGCGGAATTTGAGGACGTGATGATTAATACGTATCGTTTCGGTAACGTGCCGAACAAGACGGACATTGAGTTGTCGCTAAGGTGGGGCGAAGGCATGACGGTTGACGAGTGGTTTGCGAGAAAAGAGAAAGGAGTGGTTGTGTGACACTTGATGGTCTTTTACTGAAACTTTACGTGATGGAACTAGCGGAGTACTCATTAGACGATGTTTTCGGAAAGACGAAGGAAGATTTTGAGCTCGAAGTTGACGGTTTATCGGCCTATGCAAAAGCGGAGTTAATTAGTTCACGCGGAGAATTGGTCGATGAATCATTCGAAGAAGGCGGCAGATGGTCAAATTATCGCGTTAGAGTATTTCGCTTTTACTATTACGATGACAGTTATGGTGAAGGAGATTTTATCTACGTTAGAGTAACGGAAGAAGTGCCAGCTACGGAAATGCAAGAAGGTGGTGATTTTATGGAGCCAGAGATCGAGCAAGTATATCCGCATAAAATCGAAACGACAGTCTATAAAACTACGAAACCGGGTGATGACAATTGACGAACTTACAAGCGCAAATTGAAGGCGACTTAATCGCAATGTTAGACGAATGGCACTCGTTGCCAGAGGTTTGGGACAACGAATTAGACGCGCAAATTCACGAATGGTATGCGAATGTCGAACCGGTATATCCGAAGCGGCCGTATTTCAGCCCGTCAGCTGCCGACGCCTGCCCACGCGAACTTTATATGAAAGCGATCGGGGCTGAGCGCGATAACACGAAGCAACAACCGCATCAAGGACGTTGGCAACGAATCGGAACAGCGATCGGCGGCGTCATTCAGCGCGACATTTTGTTTATCGAAAAGCATTTCGATAGGATTACGGGCAATAAGCCGCCTTTCGTGTTCGAGCGCACGCCTGACGGACGGCCGATGTTCGAGGACTTTGCGAAAAAGAATCATCTTGTCGAGTGGGGCGGCGAACGATTTTACCTTTACGGAGCGCCGGACGGAATTATGCGATATACAACGGATGATGGCGAGGTTATACGCGTTGGACTTGAAATAAAAAGCAAGCAAACAACGCCAGCTAAAACGAGTTTACACTCGATGGTTGCGCCTGATTATAAACACGCTAAACAAGTCGTTGCTTACAGCGCCATGTTTGATTGTGATTATTACGTCATACTTTACGTCAATGCCGCAAAGCAGGCGTGGGAAGTAACTGACGAACAATACGAAAAAACACCGGACATGCGAGCATTTTGCCTGCATATTACTGACGACGATCGAGCGGAACTGTTCGATAGGCTGGCGGGCATTAACCGTGCTGTTCGCGAACGTAAGCCGCCAAAACTAGACCTTGACAAATGGACGTTCAACAATTACAAGACTGCTTGTGCTTTGTCGCTGACTGACGAAGAGTTTGACGAAATTAAGGCGTATGTTAAGCGAGCGTTAAGATCGAGGTTGCCGGAATGGCGCAAACAGGCGTATTATGACGCGTTTGAGTTTATTCGTGAGGTGAGAGAAAAGGAAGTGAAGGAATGACGCGAATATTAGCTTTCGACACGTCCATGTCATCGCCGGGCGCAGCTCTCGTTGAAATCAGTCGTGGCAATGCCCGAATTATTGACGTGTCGCACGTTACCACAACGTCAAGCCAACCTCATGGCTTGCGAGCGGAAATCGTCGAGGCGTGGGCGACGTTGTTCATTGCGAAACATGGAATAAAGTTTGACGAGATTTTGCGAGAAGATTTTGTTGGTCGCACGTCGCGGCAAAACCACCCTGTTTATAGCGCATGGGGAGCGATAGATCAAGCACTCAATAAATTCGGACTAAAGGTAACGCAACAGCCAATTAGTCAATCGAAGATTAAACGTTTAGTTGTCGGCAAGGGTAAGGCGGAAAAAGACGAAGTGGAAGCGGCAGTTAGGCGGTTGACTGGTTACGCTGGCGAGTTTGCGACAGATGACGAGAGTGACGCGGTGGCGGTAGCGTTGGCTTGGGCGATTGAAAACGGGTTGATTAAGGAGGAGGAATCGAAATGAAACAAATTATAATTACGTTTTTACTTTTGGTTGTTCTACAGTTAATCGTTTGGGAAGCAATCGTGTTGGGAATCGCTTGGACTGTCGGAGTTTTGGCGAGTATTTCAGTTAATTATTGGATAATTGGCGGAATCGTCGCTGCGATTTGGTTATTACAATTACTAGCCAAGTTGTCCGGTTTGTATATGTTGTATAAGGAGGACGAATAATGCAGTTAATTAACGCAGGGTTGGGAGACGGTAATGATTGACTACGCATTATTGCGACGATTAATAGCTGACGAAGAACAAACGCTTGCCGACATCGAATACGAAATTAGGCGAGTAGAACGAAAACTAACGGAACTTAAACGAGAACGTGACGAACATGCAGAGCATTTGCGTGACTTGCGTGGTTTGTTGAGCGAGGAGGTGAATGACGGTTGTTAACGGTATTTTCTATCGTTTGTCTAACGTTGCTTTTATTTATATACGTCGATATGGATACTAAAGGAAATGAACAGTTAATCGCAGGTAAAATCGTTTTAATAGCGTTGGTTATTATTCCGTTTATCGATACGCTAATTCGGTTGTTTACGGTAGGTGATTAAGTGATTTATTATTCTTCACTTACAGGTAATACACGAAGGTTCGTTAAGAAAACGGGATTGCCTGCGGTTGAAATAAAGTGCGGTATGAAAGCGATCAAACCTTTCGTAATTGTTACTTATACGATAGGTTTCGGTCAAGTTCCACAAATTGTCGATGAGTTTTTAAAGCAAAACAGCGACTTACTTTGCGGTGTGGCGGTCAGTGGTAATCGTAATTGGGGCGATTCCTACGGGAAAGCAGGCGATATTATAGCGAATAAATACAACGTTCCGTTACTTTTAAAGTTCGAACTGGCCGGCACAGACGACGATGTTAAGACATTTAAAGAAAGGGTGGTTAAGTGCGGTATATCGAACTAAACAACGAAATCATGCAGCGTGATGAAAACGGAGACTTACAGCTTGAAAAAGACAAAGAAGCTGTCAAAGCCTATTTTATCGACTACGTAAATCAAAACACCGTGTTTTTCCATAACCTACGCGAAAAACTCGATTACTTAGTCGAAAATAATTACTACGATAAAACCGTGCTAGATAAATATACATTTGACGAAATCAAGCGTGTTTATGAAACGGCTTATGCGAAAAAGTTCCGGTTCCCATCGTACATGAGCGCTTTTAAATTTTATAACGATTATGCGCTGAAAACAAACGATAAAAAGAAGATACTGGAGCGGTACGAAGATAGAATCGCAATTGTCGCGTTATTTCTTGCTGATGGCGACGCGGGCAAAGCCGTTGAGTTTGCGAAACTATTAATCAATCAAGAGTATCAGCCCGCAACACCGACGTTCCTCAACGCTGGACGCACCCGTCGTGGCGAATTAGTTTCGTGTTTCTTGCTCGAAGTTGGCGACAGTCTTAACGACATAAATATGGCGGAATCGATCGCAAAACAGCTTTCTAAAATCGGCGGCGGCGTTTCGCTGAATTTGTCAAAAATTCGTGCAAAAGGTGAATCAATAAAAGAAATCGAAGGCGTCGCAAAAGGCGTCGTTGGTGTAATGAAAATGCTTGACCATGCGTTTCGGTATGCCGATCAGATGGGTCAACGACCGGGTGCAGGCGCAGCATATCTTAATATTTTCCACGCTGACATTAACGAATTTTTGGAAACGAAAAAAATTAACGCTGACGAGGACTTTCGCGTTAAAACACTAAGTATTGGCGTTATTATGCCGGACAAATTTATTGAATTGGCGCGGGAAAATAAACCAGTATATTTGTTTTACCCGCACACTGTTTATAAAGCATACGGGCGTCATTTTGATGATATGGATTTATCCGAAATGTACGACGAGTTAGTCGAAAATCCGGCAGTTCGTAAGAAAAAAGCAAACCCACGTCAATTGTTAGAAAAAATATCGGCGTTACGGTTTGAATCGGGGTATCCGTTTATTGTGTTCGAGGACAATGTTAATCGTATTCATGCGCTAGATAACGTTGGAAAAGTTAAGTTTTCCAATCTTTGTACCGAGATCGCTCAATTAAGTATTTTGTCGGAATACACCGATTATGGTCAGCCTGACAAAATCGGCTTAGACATTTCCTGCAATCTAGGCTCGTTAAACATCGCTAATGTTATGGCGAACAAGTCGATTGAAAAATCCGTTAAATTGGCGATGGATGCCTTAACAATGGTTTCAGATTCGACAAATATCGTGAATGCGCCTGCGGTTGCTAAAGCAAATCGATTAATGCATTCCGTTGGGCTTGGCGCAATGAATTTGCACGGATACCTAGCACAAAACGGTATTCCTTACGAAAGTGAAACGGCTCGCGAGTTTGCTAATGTGTTTTTTGCGGCGGTGAACTACTGGTCGCTGATTCGTTCCAACGAAATAGCGAAAGAACGTGGCGAAACTTTCTACGGGTTTGAAGGATCGAAGTATCACACCGGCGAGTATTTCGACATGTACCTTAATGAGGATTTCACACCGAAAAGCGAACGTGTGGCGAAACTATTCGAAGGTATTACATTACCTACTCGCGATGATTGGGCGAAGCTGAAAGAATCTGTAATGAAACACGGGTTATATCACGCTTATCGATTAGCAATTGCACCGACCGGTTCAATTAGTTACGTTCAGTCAGCGACAGCAAGTGTTATGCCGATTATGGAGCGAATTGAGGAACGCACATATGGTAATTCGAAAACATATTACCCAATGCCGGGCCTTTCGCCGAAAACGTGGTTCTTATACAAAGAAGCATACGACATGGATATGTTCAGAGTTGTCGACATGATCGCGACAATTCAGCGACACGTTGACCAAGCGATTAGCTTCACGTTATTCATGAAGGATACACATACAACGCGGGATTTGACGAGAGTTGATTTATACGCTCACTATCGCGGAATCAAAACGTTATATTACGCTAGAACGAAAGATACAGGTCAATCTGAATGTTTATCTTGTGCAGTTTAGGAGGTAGATTATTTGTCATATACAGCAGCGAATTGGGCGCAGCCTGACGATCATTTTACGCAATTATTTTACGCACAAAACACTCGGCAGTTTTGGTTGCCGGAAGAAATATCGTTAACTGGCGATATTCATTCGTGGAAATTACTTACGGATGCTGAACGACAAACATATTCGCGAGTGTTGGCAGGTCTGACGTTGCTTGACACACTTCAAGGAGACGTTGGAATGAACTCGATTTTACGCCATGTGGACGGACACCAACGAAAAGCCTTGCTGTCTTTTATGGCAGCAATGGAAAACGCGGTTCACGCAAAATCTTACTCGAACATCTTTATTACATTATGTTCGATGGAAGAAATAAACGGACTATTCAAATGGGCGCATGATAATCCGTTTTTGCAACGGAAGGCGGAAATCATAGGCGAACTATATAAAACGATTACTGACGATATATCGCTTTATAAAGCAATGGTCGCGTCGGTATTCCTCGAAAGTTTCCTTTTCTATTCCGGTTTCTACTATCCGTTATACTTTTACGGGCAAGGACGGTTAATGAATTGCGGTGAAATTATAAATCTTATCATTCGCGACGAAGCGATTCATGGCGTTTATGTCGGACTGTTGGCGCAAGAGTTATATAATAAACAATCTGACGAAGTTAAGAGAGAACTATACGACTTTGTAACGAATTTGCTTATGCGTCTATATGAAAACGAAGTTGATTACACTCACGAATTATACGACGAGGTTGGGCTAACTTATGACGTTCTCAATTTCGTTCGATATAACGCGAACAAGGCGCTTTCAAATCTAGGCTTTGAGCCTCAATTCGAACATGACGACGTTAATCCGATTGTAATAAACGGGCTTTCAACGAAAACGAAATCGCATGATTTCTTTTCGATGAAAGGAAACGGCTACAAAAAAGCGAAAGTTGAACCGATTCGTGACGAGGATTTTATTTTCGACTAAAGGAGGAACGTTAATGAGCACTAAACCGACCAAAAGATGCGACTTCAAGCGACTGCTGGCGATTATTGCCGACAGTCGCGAGCCAGACTATTCGGAGGTTGAGCGTATTGCTGAGCGCAACGGGTTTTACTTTGACGAAAAAGGAAACGTGAGGGAGGACGATTCTCGATGACAATTAGTGTGAAAATCAAACGCCTACATCCTGACGCAGTAATTCCGCGCTATGCACACGAAGGAGACAGCGGTTTTGATCTTGTTGCGATTGAAGACGTAATCATCAAGCCGGGCGAAACGGAGTTAGTCCGAACAGGCTTGGCGTTTGAATTACCGTCGGGCTACGAATTGCAAGTGCGCCCACGCAGCGGAATTAGCCTGCGGACGAAATTACGCGTCGTGCTTGGCACGGTTGATAGCGGATTTAGGGGCGAAATCGGTGTGATTGTCGATAATATTGCGGAAGACCCGTGCGGTAATGAATCGCAATATCTAACATATATTGACGGTTTAGATTATCGTACAGACGGCGAAATGTACCCAAACGATACGTACTTGATTCGTAAAGGCGACCGCATTGCGCAGGGCGTAATCAAGCCGGTCGAACAAGCACATTTTATCGAGGTCGACGAGCTGGACGAAACAGAACGTGGGGCGAACGGGTTTGGGTCAAGCGGGGTGAAGGCGTGATGTTCATGTTGTTTCATTTCAAGAAGGATGATTCAAATGGAATTCGTTAAATATTGGTTAAAATGCTCGTTGATAGTATTAGTGTTTTTGTTAGGCGTTTTATCCGTAATTGGACTAGTGTGTATTCTTAAATCCATCCCTTCAACATTTGAATTCTCGTTAATCTTGAGTTTCGGGATCGGGTTATTAATGGCGATCGGTAAAGATGATGTTGCAAATTAATAGGAAAGAAGGAGGAACGAAAATGAACGGTTATACTGCGATAACGAAGCGGATAGACGGAAATGAGGGACGTGAATGAAACATGTCGCTAGATTCGTTTTAGGAACGATTTTCTTATTAATCGTAATTGCGATTATTGTATTCATAAACGGTCTTGTAAACGGAAATGTAATAGCATATGTCATAGCAGGGCTTTTTCTTGCGTATTTTATCGGTTGTGCATTGGAGGGAGGTGCATGGTAACGTACATGCTTGTCGTTACTGATGACGATGCAGCAGCGCGACAAATGTCGCCGATAATCACGGATAATGTTCGCGTTGACTTTATCGGAATAGGCCAACAAACCATCGGAAGACATTTTCACGGTCAAAGGTATAACGTAATTATCAATCTTACCAGACACCGCGATTTAAGTAAAACGAAAGATGAGCGAATTGACTACTGGTACCGGAACGAGTTACTCGCTAACGCGGACAAGAACGTAAAAATTTTATGACGGAGTTGATAGATAATGGCGGATCGACAATACCTCGCACTATGTCGACACATTCTCGATAATGGCGTTGAAAAGCCAGACCGAACCGGCACAGGTACGCTTTCTATTTTCGGTTATCAAATGCGTTTTGACTTATCTCAAGGCTTTCCGTTATTAACAACGAAAAAATTGCATTGGAAATCGATAGTTTACGAGTTATTGTGGTTCCTTCGCGGTGATACGAATATTAAATGGCTTAACAAAAACGGTGTAACGATTTGGGACGAATGGGCGGACGAAGATGGCGATTTAGGCCCGGTATATGGAAAGCAATGGCGTAATTGGTTATTACCTAATTATTCATTTACTCACGGATATAGATACGATCAAATCGCAAACGTCATTGACCAAATACGCAATAATCCAGACAGCCGTCGTCTCCTAGTCAACGCATGGAATGTTGGCGAACTCGACCAAATGGCGTTACCACCGTGCCACTTCGCGTTTCAGTTTTACGTAGCAAACGGCAAATTATCGTGTCAGCTTTATCAGCGTTCAGGCGATGTGTTCCTAGGCGTTCCATTTAATATCGCAAGCTACTCACTATTAACGCACATGATCGCGCATGTGACCGGTTTGGAAGTCGGCGAGTTTATTCACACGCTAGGTGACGCTCACATTTACTCGAATCATATCGAGCAAGTTAAAACGCAACTTGAACGCGAACCTCGTAAACTACCAACGCTAAAAATTAAACGTAAAGTAACTGATATTGACGATTTTAGATTCGAAGATTTCGAGTTAATTGGTTATGAGCCGCACCCGCACATTCCGGGAAAGGTGGCGGTTTAAATAGGTCTATTACCGTTATTAATGAAGGACGAAGTGGTTGCGGTTGAGCCGTGGACGAAACCATTTTTCGAGCAAGAGTAAAGGAGGAATCGGATTGAGCGAATACTTGAACATTAGCGAACTAATCGGAAAGACGTTGACAAAAATCGTTAAGAGCACCAGCGACGAAGGAGACGAAATCCGTTTTTACACGGAAGATGGCGAAGTTTATATAATGTACCACGAGCAAGACTGTTGCGAATCCGTATTTATCGAAGATATTTGCGGCGACTTATACGATTTAATTGGAATCCCAATCGTAATGGCGGAGGAAGTTATCGAAGAACGTCCGCCTCTTGATAAATGGGATGAAAGCTATACGTGGACATTCTATAAATTCGCGACAAATAAAGGTTACGTGACAATTCGCTGGTACGGAACGTCAAACGGATATTATTCGGAATCAGTTGATTTTATTAAAGTCGAGGAGGAATCGGAATGAGTAAAACACATTTGATTGCTGACGAAAATTTAGGCGGTGTGTTGCGTGAATTTGTCGAGGTTGACCGCACAGCAAATGTCGGCGATAAAATCGTTATCGTCAACCCTAGTACTTTTCAATTCGGATATGAATATACACAAGGTACAATCATGACGGTTGTGAAAGCATACGAAGACGGTGACGTTTACTGCGGAAAGTATTTTGACGTAATTAATAAATACGAATATCAAACGCTCGAACCGACCGACATCGTCCGCATTAAAGAAACGTACGAGCACGGAAAATGGGATTACATTCGTTACCGCCTAGTCGACCGCAAGGCGAAAGTCGGCGAAAAGGTCATCGTTGTTGTAGCAAACGATACGTTAGTCTATAGAAATGTCGGCGAAATAGTTGAAATCATCGAAACAGACGGGGATACGTTCGGCGGCTTATTAAATCCGTATGATTTAGGTGAAAAAGGCGCTATTTACCATTTTCAATATCTCGTGTTGGAACCCGTTGAGCAAGACGAAGAGACCAACATCTTGCCGAAAACAACCGAAGCGTCCGAATCCGTCCTCGACCTACTCGCCAATTTAGCGCAGCGGGTGGTGGAGTTGGAACGAAAGTTATGCGAATATACACGCAAAGTTGACGGATTGGAAGCCGACATTCAAAACATTAACATCGATTTAGGGGTGATTGATACAAGTATTGGTAAGGTTCTTGATGATGTTGCCACGTTAAACGAACGCACGAAGCCGTTAGAAGCGCTAGTAAAGGCGGTGAAAGGCGGTGAATAATCCTCCAATCAAACTCGCCCTCTGCGGCAAACTTCGTTCAGGCAAGTCGCTAGTTGCCGGTTACTTGTCGCTAATGCACGATTTCCAGCCGTTTGCGTTCGGCGACGCGCTCAAAAACGCATTTCACCGCGCTTTTCCGCAAATACCTCGACAACCGAAGCCACGCGCCTATTACCAGTCGTTCGGTCAATGGGCGCGGGCAACGATTGACGAAAACGTGTGGATTGACGCAACCATGCGAAAGGTTGACGAGTATTTGGCGCAAAATTGCTTGCGAATTTTGATCGAGGACGTGCGACAACAAAACGAATATGACCGGTTGAAACGAGAAGGCTTCGTATTTGTGCGAATTACTGCGCCAGATGAATTGCGGTTGGAACGTGCGCGGAAAGCCGGCGATTATTTCAGTAAGGCGGACTTGGCGCACGAAACGGAATTACTCGTCGATTCGTTCGATGTTGATTACGAAGTGGCGAATGACGGGACAGTTGACGAATTGTGTGCGAAGATTGATCGAATATTGGCGGAGGTGGTACATTGACTTTCACTTACGTTTCTAACTATCGGATGTCGTTTGCTTCCGTTAATTCAAACGCACGCCAGCGAACGCCCGCATCGTCAACCCATCCAATATCAACAAAAAAGAACGGCGCTTGGCTAAGGTTTAGCGAAAGCTTTTCGGCAATTCGCTTGCCGATGCCGGAAACCTGACCGCGACGATCTAGTTTCGCAATAGATGCGTTTGGAACGCGCGAAAGTTCCTGTTTCGCTATGCCAATTCGTTTCAAGTCGACGTCGACTGATGCCACAATGTATTGATGCGGTTCTAGCTTCAACGCTTTCATCGCTAACTTGTTTATACGAAGTCGCCCGAATTTGTCGAGAGAAATATAACTCATAGAACGATTATTGATAACGATTGGTTCAAATGGCACTTAAAAACACCCCTATGCGATTTTGTTAACGCCATTATAACGCAAACAAACACGAAAGTCAAAGGAGGCGCAGAACAATCGAAAACTACGTTAGAGAACTATTACGAAATTATCACAAAATAACTGAACGCCAATTTAAAGGCGATTATGACGCAATTATTTTGCTCGCTGACTTGGCTACGGCGATTGAATTGGCGGGCTTGACCGAAAGGCAACGTGAGGCACTTACGCTAGTGTATTTCGAGGACTTGACGCAGGTGGAAGCGGGCGAGCGAATGGGCGTTCGGCAGGACACCGTAAGCAAGCTCGTTAAGTCGGCGTTGGTAAAAATCGCGGCGGTTTACGAGAATTGGGCATGGCGTGGGGAAGGTTACGACTTTGCGGAAGGAGTGGCGTTATGATTTTAAAAGGCGACTGTCTTGATAGATTAAAAGAATTACCGGACAACAGCGTAGATAGTGTCGTAACAGACCCGCCATACGGCTTATCAAAAGAACCGGACATTGAAGAAGTGTTGACGAAATGGATGAATGGCGAGCCTTATGACCACGGGCACGGCGGTTTCATGGGCAAGCGCTGGGATAGCTTCGTACCACACCCGGATATTTGGCGCGAAGTGCATCGAGTGTTAAAGCCGGGTGGTCATGCGCTTGTGTTTGCCGGAACACGGACGCAAGATTTAACGACGATTAGTTTGCGGTTGGCAGGATTTGAAATTAGAGATTGTATTGCTTATTTGTTCTTCAGCGGATTCCCTAAATCTATGGACGTTAGCAAGGCGTTTGATAAGCGAGCGGGCGCGGAACGGGAGATTGTGGGTCCTTATAAATACGACAACCGAAGAAAAGAAGGAAGCGGGATTGGGTTCGGTGATAGTTGTTACGGTACTTATGGAAGAGCGCCAAAAGGAGAAACCGCACCGGCAACCGAACTCGCGAAGAGATGGGACGGCTGGGGTACAGCGCTAAAACCCGCACATGAACCGATCATTGTCGCCCGCAAGCCGTTAGAAGGTACGGTATGCGACAACGTGGAGAAGTGGGGATGCGGGGCGTTGAATATTGATGGATGCCGTATTCCTTTAAACGGTGAAGCACCTCCTACAGGAAGTGGGAAGCGCGAAGGAAACGGGAATACGTATCATCTTAAAGATTGGGTAGCTCCGAATGGAGGAAACGGCGGAAACGTCACACCGGAAAAAGGCCGGTTCCCTGCAAACATCATCACAACCGAACCTGACGCCTTTTGGTCGAAATACAGCAACGTAACACCGCAAGAACTTTCGAAAAAAGCAAGCAAGCGCGACCGTAACAGCGATTGGCATGGCGAGGAAATAGCGTTGCGAAATTCACACCCAACGGTCAAACCCGTTGATCTCATGGCGTGGCTTGTTCGCTTAGTCACTCCGCCCGGCGGCATCGTACTTGACCCATTTGCAGGCAGCGGAAGTACGCTAGTAGCGGCCAAGCGCGAAGGCTTTGGATTTATCGGAATTGAACGCGAAGAGGAGTACGTTGAGATTATCGAAGCGAGAACAGGAGAGGTGACGAATTAATGGGCGGAAGTGAAGGCGGTTGTTCCGCACAGTTTTGTACGCATTAAACAAGGGAAATGGAGGGCGGTTAGATGAGCGAAAAAAGGCTGTTAGGATCGCTAGAGTTGAATCGCATTTATCAAATGGATTGCATTGAGGGCATGCGGCTGTTGCCGGACGATAGCGTGGATTTGATTATTGCGGATCCACCTTATTTCCAAATTAAAGGTGATTTTGATTTTAAATGGAGAAGTAGACGAGACTGGTTAGAATGGTGTGGTTTATGGATTTATCAATGTGTTAGGGTTCTTAAAGAAGGCGGTAGTTTTTATATTTGGGGCGGTTGGTCGAACATTTCTTGGATACAAGTTTATATTGAGGAAAATTATGACGTCACATTGAGGAATAAAATTATTTGGCACTACGGTTCCGGAAATAGAGCAACAAGAATTTTTGCTCCTAGACATGAAGAATGTTTATTTTATACAAAAGGTCGGAAAAGGTATACGTTTAATATTGATGATGTAAGAATCACATCTAAATATAACGATAAAAGAAATCATCCTCTAGGTAAGAACCCCACAGATTGTTGGTATTTCAACAGGTATCCTGCTAACGATAGAAGATACACAGGTCATCCAACACAAAAACATGACGGTGTGTGTAATCGAATAATTAAAGCGTCATCAAACGTTGATGATATTGTGTTAATACCTTTCGTTGGTAGCGGATCGGAATGCGTAGCCGCCCTTCGTAATAATCGAAACTTCATCGGCTTCGAAATCGAGCCCGAATACGTCCGCATCGCAAACCAACGCCTAGAAAATGTACGTGACGAGCTCGCAGAGCAACGGCTGACCGAGCGCAAACTAACCGAAGGGACTGACGTGGAATGAATTTCGAACAATTCAACGCACGAATTAACGAACTATGGACGCAAACAAAAGCGGGTAAGTTACCGCGCGCTGATCGGTTTACAGCAATCGAACGGCTAACGGACGAGTACATTTCCGCGACTGGTCGCCGTCCTGATCCGGCGCATCTTGACCGGCTGGCGACGTTGTGCTTGTACGAGGAACTGACGGACAAACGAAAAAATAAAATGCGTATAAACGAGTATCCGATAATGGGGAAAAGTCAATATGAGAGGAAAACGGAAGGATTGCATGTAAGGAAAGAGAACGCTGTTCGCGAAGTTTCGTTTGAACACGCTCGCAATTTTGCCGTGGACGGACGGGACCACACGCCGCCTATTCGGCGCTATGCGTCCTCCGTCTCCGCATCCACGTATAAAAGGTCGGAAATATCGCAGTCGAGCGCCTCGCATGATCGCTCGATCAGTTCGACCGGTATGCGCAATAAGGTACCGTGGTAAAGCTGGCGCACGGTATCGAACCGATAGTCAATTTGACGAGAAAACTCGCGGATAGTTAGACCACGTTCCGCGAGTAGATTTTTTAAGTTAGACTTCAGCTTCATAACAGACCTCCTTCATCCTAATTCTAACATAAATTCGCTTTTTTCTTGCCAACCATGCTTTTCAGCTGATTGGCGTAAAGTCGAACCGAGCGGCGCTGCTGAATCTTCCGTTGCGTCAGGATGAGTAATGAAAAACGTAAATTCCCCATCGAACGAATCAAAGTCAGTCGCTCCTAATAGCGTTTTCCAACCGAAACGTAAGCCGGAACGTGTGCGGTACTCAACGCCAAAAGCGGAAATTTCTATATCGACTTCTCCCCAACCGACGCCGTTTCCGGTTGGACGGTCGAATGCCGCGTTCAGCGCTAATGCTGATACAGCTTCCCGTTCTGTTTCGGGAAGAAATCCCGTTTGCCACTCAAGCGCCTGTTTCGCGGAGAAGCTAACCTCCGCAAGTTCCTTAATACCGTCTGTAAATGAATTGAAGTCCTTTATGAATATCATATACCTACCTCCTTTTTCCTATAACTTTCTAAATTGATCCTGTTGAATTCGTCATATGCTGTTATAATACTTTCAGGCACTAAGTCTCTTGATATTTTCCATGCTGCAATTTCTCTTTCAATCTTTGAATCTGATCTAGATGATAAAAAATTTAAATAATATAAATAATGTCCTATTTCATGATAAGTTGCAAAGGTGAGAAATTCTTCTATATTCATTCTCATTTTATATGCCATCCTAATACATCTATCAGGATTAACATGAATTGTGTTTTCTTTATATCTATATCCCATAGGAGAACGATATAACCATTTTATTTTTACTTTGCAATTGATGTTGTTTTTTAAACACACTCTTCTAATTATATCCTGCATTTCAAGAGGATTCATAAAATATTTTCCTCCTTGTCCTTTTCTTCATGAAATATTGTCGAAGTATCGCCACATGCGCATTTGTAAGTAATCCAGTAAGTTGCGTAAGTATATGGTTCAACACTTACAACTTGCATTTCTGTTGAGCACCTACATTTCTTTTTAGGAACCGAAACCACAATGTTCCCTCCTTTTTCTTTTTCGTACTGCGTCGCCTATTGAGAGTTGGACGCTACCCACTCCGCAGCAAAGGTCGAGGCTGATGCCGCCTTCGACTTCGTACAAATTAAACGGCTCGACGCCGTAATACTCCGAATAAACCTGAAACAATCCTCTTGCAATAAATAGAACGCCATCCCGTTCATGCTCACCGCCAACGCTTGCCGGCTCATCTTCCGACAAGTAAAGAGTGGTGATCGTATTTTCCTCCCCTTGGAGTAAATATTCTTTGAGAAGGGAAATGCCTGTTTCTTTCCCTTCTTGATAATTATGCACTTCAAATTCGAAGTGCAATCGCGTTGCTGGGCTGTAATTAATCATTTCCGATTCCTCCTTGATTTTTGTTAATCCTTCCATTGCGCCGCCAACCTAAGTTGACAGCGCTAGCAAGAATCAACTAAATGAGCGCCTTCATGTATTCGTCGACATCGCGGCCGAGTTCTTTTAAATGATCGGCCACTTCAGAAGTGGTCATAATGTAACCTTTCGGCTCTTCACCGTCCCACTGCGACGTTTCTTCTAGTAGGAACGTTGGTTCGGACGGTTTTTCCCCGTCAAGTTCAACAATACGGTATATCTGTTGATGACGACCGACTGAACCAGTAACCCAGTCATGGCCGTTCCATTCGTCGAGATTGACGTAATTCTCGGAATCTACTAAAATCGTATAATCTGTGGTAACTTCGTCAAGTTCGACGGTTCGCCAGTTTCCACCGTCCCAAAAACGGTATATTTCGACAACATGACCGTCTTTTTCAACGTAAAAGTTTTTGCTTTCGATGTCGTAGATTAACCGGCTACTTTCAGCGTCGCCATAATATTCTGTATACTCAGTCGACACTTCGACGCCTAATTTTTCTCGGAAAAAGCTTTCTAATGCGTCAACAACTGCTTCGTCTGTTTCGGTGAAATATGCGTCAAACTCTTCACTGAGTTTGGTTAAGTCCAAATCCGTATTTACTCCGTCAATGGCGACCGACCAGTCGCCTAACAACACGACTTTTTCAACCTCGCTGCTATCGATTAAATAATTCCAAAAGTCGTTTACCCATAGTCTGAATGTCTTAGTTTCCATTTCAACATCTCTCCTTTTTATACTAATTTTACCCGTGAAAAGCGTCACGGGTCAATCGCTAATATAATGCGGACGACGGCAATGGTAACACGTCGCCTTTTCTTGTGCGGCCTCGATCGCTGTCAAAATATATTCCGGTGGCTCTTCGTTCCACTCTCCCGTTCCAAACCGGTAGAGCGTTTCAGTCTCCGCCTCTTCGTCGCCAATAGCGACGATTTTTGCGACGATAACTTCGAAATCGCCGCGGTGATGGTCGGCTTGAATAACGATGTCACCGACGTCAATAATGAATAATGCGTGATCGTCGTTGGCTAAGCTTCCACGCTGCCTAATGTATATCGGTTTTTTCGGTGTACCATCAGCATTGGCGACGATTTGTGAAAATCCGGTGTTCGTATAACCGCCACCGTTTTCCCAAAGCGCGGGATGACCCTTCTTAGTTCGTTCAACTTTGATTCTCATGAGACGTCCTCCTTGTTTTTAAATAAGTATTTAAAACAATCTTTTGATTCTGTTTCTAGTTCGCCGTTTTCGACATTTAGTAAATTCTTATAGGCAGTATTAACGCGATTAAATCGTCATTTTGCTTAATAATGAACGGCGACTTTCCGTAGGCGTGAAATGTTACGTTCGGCACGCCAGCGTCTTTAAACATCGCCAACGCGTCGATAACATATTGGAGATTAAATACTACTTCTCGATCAGCGTCAGACTTTAATAACTCGCCTTCGCCAATATAATAACTTGCGTCAATAATTGGAGTATCAACGGAAATAGTCGCCTTCCGATCGTCATTTAGCGTAATTTTCGCAATTACTTTCTTATCGTGAACCTGTCCGCAAGCCTTGAGTGCTTTTAGCGCCTTCAACGCTTCGTCGACTGAAATAGACGCCGTGAATTGCGGTTCATTGTCAGTAATTAATCGGCTTGTGTCCGGGTAGTTACCGTCTATTAACTCACCCGTTTTCGGGTGTATAATAGCACCGTCCTTCCGGTCTTGTGCGTTGGTCGCTTTATAAAGCCGGTAAGAATCCGTTACTACTAAACTACCGTCTTCGGCGTGATAAACGCCTTTTAGTACAGGACGCGAATCAAGACTTTTAGGCTTAACAACCACTTCCGCGTGTTTCATAAACGTTAAATATGGTACGATCATTAATAACACCCTCCTTTTCGTGTTTCAGCGCTGTCCTGCGCCTTGAAACCGCCAACCAGTGTTGTTGACGACTTCAAGCCGGAGGACAGTCGGCCGACTACCTCATGACTTCGTCCAGCAATTCGCGGACGATGTCGTCCAAGTCCGACTGTCTTAGATCGCGGCAGTTTCCGTAACCATCCACGTAATAAAACGCGGCAGGCTCGGTAATACCGTTCGTAAAGTAGCGAATTCTCCAAAAGTCGCCTTCTTTCGCCATTTCTTGTACGTTATACCGGACGGTTTCGTCCGATATAATGCAATCGACGTACTCTTCAGCATACGACAAAATGCCGGTGTTAGCTAAATCGATAGCGAAATGCATCACGTCATATACGTCATAGACGCCTGCAAGTATCGAATCAGTGGCGTCTATGTTTATTAATTCGTCTAGTTTTTCGTTTAGTTCGTAAACGTCCGCGCTTTCGCTGATTTCAAACGGCGCTTCATAGTCGCTGATGATGTATTCATCACCGTCTAGGCATCCGATTTTTTTAAATGCAGCGCGAATTTCGTATTCGTTGGCCGGCAATTCCAGCCACGTATAAACTAACTCCCCTTCGTTGTATTTTCTAAGATTTGTTAACGCAATTTTAATCATTTCGCATACCTCCGTTTATATTCGTTTATTAGCGCTTGACTGCGCTGTTAAGCGCGCGAATACATCGTTTAATCTAATGAGATTTTATATTCTTTGTCATTTGTAATTGCGTATAGCGTGTTTGTAGACTGCTCATACTCTATTTTCAAAGTCTTTTTGTATTCTCTACATAGTTCTTTTATTCTGTCTTTATATCTGCTTATTACTTCTGCAATGTCTTGTTTTCCATATTTAACAGATGTTTTAATGCTATCTAAAATTTTTAACACATGATAATTAAAATCAATAATTATATAGATTTTACAATAGGTGTTTCCGTCTTCTTTGACGTAACTCCCAAGTTTTACGTTGTACCCAAAAGCTCTTAATTCTTTCGCCTTTTCTTTCGCGAAAGTGTTTTTATAGTGTGAAGTACACCATGCAATTGTTTTCATATTCAACACTCCCTTTCGCTTTTTCGCGCGCTTAGCACCGCAACAAGCGGTTTGTCCTCTCGCTTCGCCTGCTTGCGCACTTCTCCGCTTCTGTTTCGCTTGGTGCGCGCGGCCAGTCGATCGTCACAGATCGGTAGCCGCCGCCTAGCGCGTATCCTACCGCGCTAGTTAGGCATCGCCAACGCTTTTGCTTTGACTTAGCGAGCGTAACGGACATTCAATTTTCAAGGATCGCTTGCGCTTATGGCGCTTGCTTGATTATATGTTAACACGGCTCATTTATCGTGTCAACACCTTTTTTGATTTTTTTTCGTTAATCGGCGTTTTGTTACGTCAATTAACGTTTGTTGATCGGTGATCAACCTTTGTTAATTCTAATTTAACATGATCCGTTTTGTGTGTCAATACCTTTTTCGAATTTTTTTTCGTTGTTTGACGTTTTATTTCGTCAATTAACGTTTGCAAGTTAATTTTAATATGATTCGTTTAGTGTGTCAATAGTTTTTTTTGATTTTTTTTTCGTGAACCGTTTGGCCGTTTGTTGGTTGATGTTAAATTTTTGTTAAATTTAAGGTTTAGTATCCATAACTTATTTTTTATGTATCTTCTATATATAGAGAGATATATAATATATATTCTGCAAACGATCTTTGATCGTTTGCGCTAGATCATGTAATGATCTAGCAAACTAGACTATATATAACGTTAATAACGTAAATAAATAATAGCGACTATATACTATAACCATATATAACGTAGTAACGGTATTAACGTTAATAACGATAGTAACGTATAAATAAACCGTCTATAACCGTTATATAACGTTATAACGCCAGTAACGTATAAACCGGCCATAATCGTTATATACCGTCTATATACGTTATTATATGTATCCACATTGTCGCTATCATAATTATATATACAGTGTTATACGTTTATATATCGATTACGGCCGATTCGGCAGGCTGCACGTTCACGGCAGACAGACCGCCAAAATCTCAGGGGTCGCAGTCGGTCGGCAGTTCAAACACGTCGATTTATCGTTATTATGTCAACTAGACGGCAGCCAATCCGAGAACAAACGTTCTTAAAAACGGCTCAAACCGTTGATACGTAAGGGATTGGCGGAAATAGCGCTAGTTGACATAATGAGTATTATAGGAAGTTGATACGGTGATGCCCCCGGGGGTACCCCGATGAGCCGGCCGCCGCCGGGCGTGTAAAAATTTCCGACAAAATTTGAAAATCCGAACCTAATCGTTTTGGCGAAATGTAAAATCATTTTATTACGTTAAAGGAGGCGAAAATATGTCAGCGAAACACACGTTCAAATTCGATGAATCCCGTTTTAAACCGAAACAACGCGAAGCAGCTATCGCTCTAGTCGAATATGAATTCACGCCGAAGGGCGAACGTAAAACGAAACAACAAATCGCAGACGAACTCGGTATTACCCGTATGACGCTACATTTGTGGGATACGAAAGACGAAAACTTTATCGCGTATAAGAACTATCTTGCGTCACAATTTATGGATTCGCATTTAGCGTATGTCTATAAACGATTGCTCGATTCTATTGAGCGCGGGTCCGTTAAAGGAATCGAATTGTACTTGAAACGAATCGGCGACCTTGCGGAACAAAACGAAATTACCATTCGTCAAGAAGGTTCCGATCAGTCGTTCGAAGAACGCAAAGCCGAGTTATTAAAACGGCTTGGACAAGAAGATTAAACTTTGGCGCGGCAGAATTTAACGCCCAGCGAAGGAGGGTTGTTGATTGGCGTGGATTAGTGAAGAAGGGCGTTGGTTGACGTACGATGAACGCGCCGAACTAATCGCTGAATACGAAGAAGAACAAAAATTGCTAACGAAATTAATCAGAGCCGGCAAGGCGGTTGAACGCGACCTTGACCGGCTTGAATTTTTGATCGACGAATTGGAACGCTTGCGTCGTATTCACCGAGCTGAGCGCGACGTGTTGTTTTTCGGTCTTGAATATTTCAGCGAAGAAGGAAACCCGGACAACCCGGACAATCTAATTCCGGTAGGCGTTACGTACGAAAACGTGGTCGACTTTCACCGGATACTTTGCGGTTTGTTCGACGACATAATCAAAGGTATTCAGAAGAAACACGTTGCATGGGCATGTCCGCGCCGACATGCGAAAACAGCTTGGATTTCCAACATTTTCGCGTTGCATCAAGTCGTGTTCCGGCATCGCAAGTACATCGTCGTGTTTTCGGAAACTACCGATGTGGCAGGCGACTTTATTACGTGGGGGCGCTACCAACTGAAACTAAATGAAAAACTTCGCGCTGACTTTGGCGAATTGCTCGACGTTCGGCCGTCTAAAAACGAAGTGGACAACAAATACGAATATATTACGTCATCAGGCACGAAAGTTGAAGCGAAGGGTCTAGGAACGCAAACACGCGGGCTTCGTCACGGTAGTTCGCGGCCTGATTTGTTCATTCTTGATGACCTAGAATCGCGTGAATCAACGAATACGCCGGAACTAATCGAAAAGTCTAAACAATGGTTTCGCGAAGAAATGTTGCCAGCCATGTCGAAAGACGGTATCTGCGTTTATCTCGGAACAATCCTATGCTTTGGGTCGTTACTGCATTACGTCATTGAAGAGCGACGCGACTTCGAATCTCGTAAATTTGCCGCAATTAAGTCGTTCGCAAAGCGCGATGATTTGTGGCAAAAATGGCGTGAGATTTACCGGAGTGACATACCAGATGCTGCCGATAAAGCACGTGAGTTTTACGAACAGCACGAAGAAGAAATGCTAGAAGGCACTGAAATTTTGTGGCCGGGCTATTGGTCTTATTATGAGTTGATCGTTCGTCGCGAAGAAGACGGCATTAAAGCGTTCAACCAAGAATACCAAAATAACCCAACTGACGAGGAACGGCAAATCTTTAAACCGGACTACTTTATTTACGTTGACCCTGAGGAACTACTTGACAAGAACATTCGGTTTTATGGCGGGATTGACTTTGCGATGGGTAAAGAAAGGGGCGACTATTCCGTTATCGTCACGGTAGCGAAAAACATAGACACCGGAACTTGTTACGTCTATGACCTGTTCATGGAACGCTGCCACCCGGACCGTTTATTACAAAAAGCAGTCGAATACACGTTGAAATACCAATACGAAGCACTTGGCGTTGAAGCACAACAAGCGCAAGAATGGTTTGCCGATAAATTGACGCAAGCTTTATCAGCAGAAGGCTATCCAAGTCATACCCGCGTAAAGCAAATCAAACAGCGTACAAGAAAAGCGCTACGTATTGAAGCGTTATTGCCCGAGATTCAAAGCGGTAGGTTGCGTTTCAAACGAAACTTGCCGATTGAAGCGATGGAGCAATTTGAAATGTATCCGATGCACCCGCACGATGACTTTCCTGATTGTGTGAGCATGGCGTACACGACCGCAGGAAGCAGCAGCGCATCAGTACGGATTACTAATAAACGCATGAGGTAAGGAGGTGAATTAATTGGCAGGTACGTTTCAAAAGTTTACGGCTGATTATAACTTAATGACGCCAGAAGATATGGATATGTTACTGTTCGCGCCGTTTCAATTAGCGCTTGGCGAGGAAACGGTAGAACGGCTTCGAATCCAGTTCGAAAATTACGAGTATTACGACGGTAAACAACACCGTAATGCAAACGGTGAATTAGTGAAGGCGACAGAACTTGAGCAACCGCCAGACCTAGACTATATGCCGACGAGATACGCGACAAACTATTTCAAAGCGATTATTAATCGCAAAGCACGTTGGCAAATGGGCGGTAAGCATAATGTAGTTGTGCCGCGAAAACAAATTGATGACCCGATTGAGGCGTTGAAACCGAATTACGTACCGTCGCCGGAACAGGCGAAAGCTGACGAAATTGCCGAAGGTTACGAAAAATTACTGCATCAGTTATGGCACGAAAACAAAATGCGTGCAAAACTGTTGCAAGCTGCGCGTGACCGATTAATTGCCGATAGGGTTGTCTGCAAAATAGCGTTTAACCCTAACACGGGTAAGTTGCGTTGGATATTCCGACCAGATACCGAATTTATTCCGGTTTTTTCTGATGACGATTTTGAAGAATTAATCGCTTGTCACTTCATTCGTCAAAAAATTGTTGACGTTAACGGCGAGGAAAAAGAAGCGATTCAAAAGCAGACCTTTACGTTAGAAGGTGAAGGCGTTAATCGACAATGTTACATCGAAGAAGCCGTTTACTTGGCGGAAGATTTGTCGTTATTTGAACAAATTCAACCGAAATCGCCGATGGGCTTAGATTTTATTCCCGTCGTTATGTTCCCAGTAAATGACTTGCTTGGTGAAGCTGATAGTCAATCGGAGGTATCTGACCTTCGCGAACAAAACGACATCTTAAATCAAATGAATGAAGATGCGATTGATTCGCTTAAATTCGAAATGTTCCCGATGACGGCCATCTTAGACGCGCCGGAAGGAACTGCGGAAAAATTACGAATTGCACCGGGGGCTGTTTTAGAGGCGCGTGGCGATCGCGACGGTAGAGGGCCATCGATCAAAAAGGTCGAAAGCGGTTTTAGCTGGAAAGAAGCGTTCAAAGACCAATACATGCGTGTTAAAGCGGCTATGCACGAAATATCAGGCTTGCCGCAGATTGTGCCGCAAGAGTTGAATTTTGGTGGTTTAAACGGCGATGCGCTACAAGTCTTGTTTCACGATATTATTTCGGACACTGAGGAACATTGGATTGCGTGGGAATACGGACTTCAAGAATTACATGAAAAATCCGTTAAGTACCTACAAGCCCGGTTAGGTGAACCGAATTTCGCATATGACAAAGACATTGTGCGTCAAATCGAAGATTACACAACGGAAATTAAATTTGTGTTACCATTACCAGATAACCGCAAAGAATTAGTTGAGTTACTCGGCGAGGAAATGGCGAATCGTTTGGAATCGCAAGCAGGCGCAATGAGACGTTTAGGCGTTGAAGACGTCAAAGCGAAACAACAAGAGATTCTAAACGAGCAGTCGCAACAAATGAATAGACTTAATCCTTACGGAAATGTAAACGAGATGCAGGAAGAATCGCAAGTAGGAAACAGCTTGCCTTTGACGCAAAAAGCGCAGGAAGCGCAGGAACGATCAGATGGCGGTCAATTAGTTGATGCCAGTGGTGAGCCTGTGGAAATTTGTCCTGTTTGTCAAGGGAGTGGGAAAATTCTCGACCAAACAAGCGGTGAATATAAAATCTGCGATAACTGTCGCGGAGACGGGTTAGTTCAAATCAGAAAACGCTAAGTAAAGGTGGTGAGTATTATGAACGATTGTCCTTTCTGCGAAATTTGTGATTGTGGCGAAAACAACAACTAATACTTAAATCTCGCCGTCGGGCGTAAAACGAAAGGAGAATGAAAATGGGAGAACAACAAATTCAAGAAACTGTTCAAACTGAAACTCAACAACAAGAATCGCCTGCGGAGGCGCAAAAAACCGAAACAAAGCAACAAGTAGATAACAAAATACCTTATGATCGATTCAAAGAGAAAGTTGACGAAGTAAACGATTTAAAGCGCCAATTGGCTGAACTACAAAAAGAGCGCGATGAAGCAGAGCGCAAAAAGCTAGAAGAAAACGAACAATACAAAGAGTTAGCTGAACAATTGAAAACTGAACTCGAAACAATAAAATCCAACGCTTTAAAAGCGAAAAAAGAAGCCTTGCTCGCAAAAGCCGGCTATACAGACGAGCAAGTGACGTTGTTAGTTAACTCTTTGGCGGGAGAAACGGATGAAGAACTTGCCGAATCGATTGAAAAGCTTAAAACGGTTATTCCGCCAAATCATAAGCCATATGCCGACCCTAGCGTTGGTAACGGTCAAAAGCAAGAGCCGAAGAAAACGGACTTGCGCGATAAAGGGAAATCTCTTTATCAGCGCTTAAAAGAAAAAGGAAAAATTAAAACGAAATAGGAGGTTTGAATAATGGCTTACACATTAAAACCTGTCCGCAATGAATATAGAAGCGGTAAAAACATTTTGGCGTCCGAACACGTTCAATTTATCGAAGTTGGGGCGACACTTGATGCTACAAAATTCCCGGAAGGAGTTATTCCAATCGGAACATTAATCGTTCGTAATACGACTACGGGCAAATTCGAGCCTTACGTTGAAACTACACCGGGTGAATTTCCGGCTGGATATGACGAGCCTGCGGTTTTAAACATTGATGTTCAAAACAACGGAACTGACGATATTATTGTCGGTGAAGTAATTATTCGCGGTTCAGTTTACGAAGGAAAACTGCCGCAAGCGCCAACTGACGCTTTCAGAGCAAAAACACCGATGATTCGTTTCATTAAAGATATTTAATAAAAAACGATGTAAAGGAGTTGTTATTAAATGGCAGGAATTACGTACCTTGAGGAATTTCAAAAGCCCGCATTACGTGGATTAGTCGACGAAACAATTCAAGATTCCGTACCTACGATTGCTGATAGATTTTTACCGACGGAAGAAACTTATGACTACAAATTCGCTTACGACATTATTAAATCTAGTAAATACATCGCACCTATGATCGGACATGGCGGCGAGCCTCCGGTAGTAGATAGAGACGCTGTTGCGTCCATGCATGGCGAAATTGCCAAAATGGGGTTAAAAGACATTATAACCGAAGAAGAATTGCTTGCATTAAATCAAGCGCGTAGTAACGGCGAAAAACAAGCAATGATCGAAAAGATTACGTTGAAAGGCGTTGATCTTGTTCAGGCAATTCAACGTCGTATCGACGTGACAAAAATGGAAGTATTGACGAAAGGTAGTTTTAATTATAAGAAACACGGCATTGAAGTTACGGTAGATTTCGGTATTCCAGCCGAACATAAAGTCGCTTTGACTTCTGGTAATGATTGGAACGAAACTAACCGCGACGTGATTGGCGATTTATTAGAATGGGTTAGCGCTTATGAAGAAGCAAACGGCAAAGCGCCTGACGTCATTTTAATGAGCCGTGAAGCAAATGCTAAGTTGCTGAAAAATAAATACATTATTACCGAAGCTGGCAGACCGGAAGGTTCTACTCGCGCAAGCCAAGAGGACTTAAATAGCGTATTAACCCAATACGGTCTACCTCCAGTCGAAATCATAACAGACCGAAAAGTGACTGTTAGAAATCTTGCAAACGGACAAAACGAAATAATCGAGTTTTTCCCTGTCAATCGTCTTGTCATGGTTTCCGAAGGTGTGGGTAACTACTTACTTGGACCTACAGTAGAGAACGACTTTGAGCCGGGAATTTTCTTAGGCGCATATGACGAAAGAAATCCGATTCGTTCCGTACTAGAAGCTGTTGCAGCCGGATTCCCTACCGTCGAACAACCGGGGTTAATCTTCCACGCTGACGTATTCACCGTGTAACGAAGGAGGTATTGATTTATGGCGAAAGTAAAAGTTGAGGTGTTGGATGCGGTAGTTGACGGACATAAAAAAGGCGCACAAATTGACATTGAAGAAAAGTCCGCCAATTACCTTGAAAAAATCGGCTATGTCAAGAAAGTCGCGACTAGTACGAAATCAAGCGGCAAAACGAGCAAATAATCAGTTAGGAGGTCGTTAGCGTGGCGGTATTATCCGAACTTTCCGAAATACTGTTAAAACGGTTTAAAGACGTCCCAAACGTAACAAAAGAGGATACCGACCTTTGGATTGAGCGGTCAATGCTAGAGCACGGATTCGACGCCAACGCTGACGTGCCACGTAATCAAATTATGCTTGTGTTGATGTATGCGGAGTGGGACGGAACCCTTCAAATTGCGCTAAAAGCGGCTCATTACTTCGAGTACAAAGACGGCGAAGAAACCGTGGACAAGCGAAATGTATCGGAACAATACCGGAACATTGCTGCCGAGTTGTGGCGAAATTATGAGCGTAAAAAAGCGGAGGGCGCTGGAAATATTGGCGGTTCAAAAGTCTATTTCATGTCGCGGGTAGATCGTTAGGAGGGATTGTATGGATGAAGCGATTATCGAGTTGTACGAAACAATTGAACGCTCGCTACCTCGAAAAAACTCGCAAGTTCGACGTGCGATTGAAAAGTCTAGGCTAACTATTGCCGACATTCTCGCGAAACATGCTAATCCTGACGGTACAATCCCTCGCGGAAAAGTAAACGTGATTTTGGACGAAATTCTTGCATTAGAAAACGAAATTTACCGAAACTTACAGCGGGAGTTGCGATTAGTTCTTGAAGATGTGGCGCAAAAAACGACCATAGGATTAGCCGAGGCAATTATCGCTTACATCGGAATCAGTCAGTTAATCGAGGTTGTTGGGTTGCCGGCAGCACTAGCCGAACTAACGATCGGGAGTGTAGAAGCGGTGTTCAGTGCTTTGACCGGAACAACCTATCGCAACCATGTAAATTCGACGGTAAGCAGCGCTTTTAATCGAATCGGCGAAGATGGTCTTGTGTTAAACGATAGAATCCGAAATATTGCACAAGTCTTGCGGAATGAAATCGAGGTAACACTTCGACAAAGTATCCGTAGAGGCGAAGGAACTACCGAGATTTTCCGCAGACTTGAACAAGTGTTTTCGGATTTAAGCTGGCGATTAGACGTCATTACGGAAACGGAAGCCCTTTACACTTTGCGCCAAACAATCGGTAAATTTGCAGAGGATTCGGGTATTTTTAAGGCGTTAAAAATCGTGGATTTTCCGCATGGTGAACCCGGCGAACATGAGCGTCATAAGTGCTATATTTACGCTCACCGCGACGAGCACGGCTTAGGCGAAGGTGTGTATCCGGTTGGGACGCGAAAAATAAGAAATCCGCATCCACGTTGTCGAAGCGTATTATTGCCCGTTTTGATTGACGGACTTGGATAGGAGGTGCGGAATTGCTGACGAAATACGACATTGATCTCATTAAACGGACAAGGGCGGAAATCATGCAAAACCGCACCCAGTCCGTTATTTTGTTTCACAAAGCCAAAATTGGCATCGACCCATTTACAAATGACCCTAAATATGAAGAGGTTGAGGAACAAGTCGAGGCTACTTGGCGTCGTTACACTTCCGAAAGTCCCGGTACTGATGACATTAGGTACGTAAATGGTGTGGTCGCGGAAGTTGGCGACGTCTTCGCTGAATTTGACCTAGCGGTCGATTTATCGGATGTGGAAAAAGTGAAACACGTCGAATCAGGCGAATTTTGGCGTATTAGAGGCGTGGATAAAATCGGTTTGGGCGAACCGAACCGTTATTACGTTTTACTCGGAAGGATGACGTAATATGGCACGATACAAAATCGATTTTAAAGGGATTGACAGAGTGGAAAGTAAATTAGGGGCTGTTTCAGCTAGACGGGCTAAGCAGATGATTGACGTTGACCTAGAAGAAGGAATTGAAAGAATGGCGAACGAAGCCGGAGACAATGCGCCTGTAGACACCGGCTATCTTAAAGAAACTATTTATGGTTCGCCGAGAAAGTTAAGCCGTCATCATTACATGTTCGGTTCTATCGCACCGTACGCACAACGACAAGAATACGAACACAACACGAAAAACAGATTCTTCTATAAAGCCGTTTTGAAAGAAGCGCCAGTAATCAAAGAACGGATTGCCCGCACGATCGAAAATTATATGACGTAAAGGAGGGCGATGTGTTTGTTATTCGAAATCATGCTATCCCTCCGAATGTATTTAGATTCGAAAATAACCGAATCAACAAAAACGCAAATGATTTACGATGGAGTGAAATTAACAGGTTTAACAAAGCCGTTTTTGACATTACAACACTTGATGGCGAACGATCTGATTTTAGCGGCAGGACGAACTAGTTATCAAAGCACTTACAATTTTCAAATTGGCGTATTTGCGCGAGATTTCCAAGAGTTAATAAAACTTCAAGAAAAAGTCGCAACGGAATTACGAAAGCCGATTCCGTTATACGACGAGACGTACACAGACACCGGTAAAACGTTTGTTTGTGATGTATCTGACTTTTCACCGATTGGAAACGATGATGTAGCAAGCGAGACGTTCAATTTTCGTGGTTATTTCGACGTTTCCGTCACCATTTTGCGTGACAACGGTTCGAAAGAATTTACTCAATAAGGGGGATGAATGAATGAAGAAAACAGGTCAGTACGCAAAAGTTATGTTGGAAGTCGATGGAACGTCTGTCAGAGTTATGGAACTTCGCGAATGGTCGGTTTCGGTAAGTTCCGAAAAAGTTGATTCGAGTGTTGCTGGAGACGATTGGGCTGACCATGAAATCGGTCGTAAGTCGTGGGAAGGAGAAGCGACTTGTATCAGCGTCGATCAATACTGGTTGGACTATATTGACGACAAGATAACAGTTCAATTTTTCGATCATCAAGACGACCCAAATCCTGTTTACGAGGGCAAGGCTTCGATCGATTTCGAAAGAACAGCACCGCATGACGACATGATCGAATCTACAATCACATTCACGGGTTCAGGCGCATTAACGCATCCAAGTGGCGGAGCAGTCTAATTATAAAATTCGGGAGGTTTAAAATATGGCAAAAATTGACGTTAAAGCTTTGCGTGAAAAAGTGTTTTCAAACGATGATATTCAATATGACGAGGTTTATGTCGAGGAATGGGACGTAACCTTGCCAATTCGAACTATTTCGGCAGCAGACCTTAAAACGGTTATGAAATACCACAACGACCCTGTTAGAATGGCAATTCTAGCGGTCATTTACGGCTGCAAAACGAAAGAAGGCGAAGCTGTATTCGAAGAAAAAGACCTTGCGAAATTTGAAAACGAAAAATCGTTCGGCGCTATTCAAAAAGTTTCCGAGAAAATCCTCGAAATTAGTGGCTTTGGCGAAGATCAGGTGAAAGAGGCAAAAAAAGACTAAAGGGCGATGCGTACCTTCGCTCGCTCTACGAAATAGCTGACGCTAAAAATATAACGGTAGGCGAGTTGACGGGTACGCGTCGCCGTTGGTCTGTTATTCGTTTGCCGGAACGTTTGGCAGAAACGTTAGGAGAAAGCGAAATCATCATCGAGCATTTTGATGAGGGTATCTCTCCGACAGAAATTCCGTACATATCGGCTTTTTGGGAACTGAAAGAGAAAGAAACGAGCCGATAGTCGGGCGTAGATTGGGGGTGTTACGGTGGCAGGCGGAAACAATACGAAAATGAATATCTCGTACACGATACGGGCGATTGACAGGTTTACGAAGACGCATCAGCGGTTACAGCGGCAGTTGAACCAGTTGGAAGCCATGACTAACAAGCTATCCACGAAAAAGGAAATTAAGGTTGACGCTGATACAACGAATGCCACGCGAAGCCTTAGAAGAGCTGAAAAACAAGCGAATTCCATTCCGCGAAGAATTAAGACACATGTACAGGTCGAGTATAAAAAATTCCGAAGCGCCTTTAATCGCATGGCTGATACTTTGCGAGACTTTGACGAAATATCGTTAAGTATGGTTAAAGGCGGTATTTTTACGGCATTACCTGCATTAGTTCCAATAATTGGCGTTGCGGCTGGCGGTATTGGCGCTATGGGTGCAGCGCTTTTATCAGCAGGCGCAGGCGCGGCAGGTTTTGCAGCGGTAGCAGTTCCGACTATTAATAGCGTCATTGAGGCTAACAATAAATTAACGGAAGCGCAAGAAAAAGTGAATAAAGCGACTAACCCGAAAGAGCGGGCCGAAGCAATGAAAGAATTGACGGCATTACAAAGCAAATATACGAAAGAACAGCTTGAAAGCGTCAAAGCGCTTCAAAAGTTTAACTCGTTTTTCAGTAATTTCAGAAAACAGTTTGAGCCGGGAGTTTTGTCCGCGTTTAATGCTGGGTTAGAGGCGTTACAACGAATCCTCGAAATGTCGCAACCTGCGATACAAGGCGTCACTGACGCGGTTAACAATTTAATGCTTTCGCTCAATAAAAATTTAGGCGCAAGCGATGTTAAAGAGTTTTTTACATGGATGGGCGAAACGGCCGGACCTTACCTCGAAAAACTAACGACAGCATTCGGTAATTTCGCAATGGGGCTAATCAATATGTTGGTTGCGTTTGACCCATTGGCGCAAGCGTTTGCGAATGGATTGTTAGACATGTCCGAGCGATTTCGCGAATGGTCGGCTACGCTAGAGCAAAATCAAGAGTTCCAAAATTTCATGAAATTCGTACAAGAAAACGCACCAACCGTTTTGTCGTTGCTAGGAAATCTAGTTCAAACACTCGTTAATTTTGGAGTTGCTATGGCTCCTGTCGGTACAGCAGTTTTAAACGCTGCCAACGTGTTCTTCAAGTGGACAGCGGAATTATTCAAAAACCACACATGGATAGCGAAACTAATTGCGATCGTTACTGTAGCGATGGGTCTTTTCCGCATCTTTTGGCCGATTATTTCGTTAGGAATTAGCGTGTTCAGGATATTAAAACCTGCCCTTCAAGGCGGGGAGAAAGGATTTTCTAAACTAAAAGGTCCGGTAAAAAATTTAATGCCTATCATTAAAACACTCGGTAGCATAGTTTTATTTTTCGCTCGTAGCCCATTAGGTATTTTAATTTCCGTTGTTATTACCGTAGCAGCAATTATCGTTAAAAACTGGGACACTATTCGTGCGAAAACGAGTGAAATTTTCAAAAACGTTTCGGATCGGATTAAACAAGAAATTGATCGAATAAAAATCAATTTCGCAATTGTAGAAACCATCGTTAAGGTTGCAGTTTCTCAATTTAATAATTTTAGAGAAAGCGTTAAGAAACATATGGAAGCTGCCGGCAAGATCATTAAAACATCGTGGAAAATAGCGGAATCGTTTTTAGGTAATATCAACCTCTATCCAATCGGAAGAGCCATTATGCAAGGGCTAATTAACGGTATAAACGCTTTAGTTGGTCCGATTCAACAGAAGATTCGAGATATAGCAAATTTAATTCCGTCATGGGCAAAGAAAATGCTCGGCATTCACTCGCCTTCTCGCGTAATGTATCAAATCGGTAAATTCGTCGGAGAAGGTTTAAAAAATGGTATCGCAGGAACAAGTTCACAAGTTCAGAAAACAACGCAAAATCTCGTGAACAAGATTAAAGATGCTGTTCAAACAGGTCTTGAAACAAAGAAAACGAAAACAAAACAACTTAATTCCGCGGTTGAAACGTTGAGACAACAGCAAAGAGAATTAAATGCTGTCGTCAGAGAGCGGAGGGCTACAGCAAATAACATCGCTAGACTGAACGAAAAACTATCGACAACGAAGTCAAAAAGCAAAAGATCGTCGATTTCCAAACAAATTGCGTCTGAAAGAAAACGATTAGCGAATTTGACGAAAAGACAGCAAGTGTTAAATAGCCGTGTGAAACAGTCTCGCGAAAAAGTTACCAACTTGAGAACGGATGTAAGAGACGCGGAAAAATTAATCTCTTTACGTAGTCTCCAAAGTTATATCAATCAACAAACGAAAAAGCTGAACACAATCGCTAAAAAACGTGATGAAGTTGTTGCGAAATTAAAAGACGCAAACAAAAAACTTGCCGACCTTATTAAAGAAAGCGAAGAATACGCTAGAAACATTGCAGAAAAAGCGAGATCATTCGGTTCTATTACATCACTTCAAGTTTCGGAAGGACAACAATTAGACGCAGGCACGATTAAAAACCATTTACAACAGCGGTTAAAAGACATTCAGGATTTTGCGGCAAACATCGATAAATTACGTAAAAAAGGACTTAGCGAATCGATTATCGCGGACATCTTAGAACAAGGCGTAGATCAAGGCGCTAGTTATGCCGCAGCATTAGCGAACGCAGACGCCATGACGATTAAACAAATCAATAGCTTGCAAAGTCAAATCAACAAAGCTAGTGATACGCTCGGTAAAAAGGCTGCGGACGCTATGTATAGTGCGGGCATAAACGCGGCTAAAGGGTTGATAAAAGGATTGGAAAGCCAGAAGAAACAACTCGATAAAGCAGCCAACGCGATTGCCGACGCAATTGCAAAAGCCGTTAAGACAAAGCTGAAAATCCATTCTCCGTCAAGAGTGTTGTGGAAACTCGGTATATTCGCCGGAAAAGGATTCGTTTTAGGATTGGAAAAAATGAGATCAGCGGTTGCCGAGACGTCGACACGTATGGCGAATGAAACTATAACAAACGCTACTCCATCATTTAACGCAAGTGTTGCAAATAAACCGCCTAAAGCGATTAAACGAGAATATGTCGAAGTCAGTCGCCCTGAAACGCAACAAACGGTCAATAGTAACGCAGGAAGCATCGCAAGCCAACCGGTAATAATCAATCTACGTCTAGGAACAAGAGACTTCCGTTGGTTCGTGGAGGACATAACGAAAGCTCAAAGACAAAATAAAAAAACGGTAGATACGTTTAGGGGGTGATTAGTTGCTTTTTAACGGAATTGATTTATCGCCATATTTCAAAATTAACGCAATACGTGGTCGCGGGATGGTTCCAAATGAATTATCGCTGATTGAAGTTACTGGAATGGACGGTGCTTACTTCTCGGACAAGAAAACACCGCCGCGAACGATTGAAATTGACGTCACAATTAAAGCGTCCGACCCGCAATCTCTGCGAAAGAAGATAGACGAATTAAACGGAATCTTGAACGTATCTGAACCGGTTTCTATCGTTTTCTCCGACGAACCGAATCGAACATACTACGGAATACCGGAAGCATCGTCTGAAAACGGTGAATTTACGTATTTTCACCAAGGAACGCTCACAATCGTTTGCCCAGACCCATACAAATACGGACCTGAAAAAGAAGCGATTTTTCCGTCTGACGTTGTTTCGTTGAATTATAACGGAACAGCGCCGGGCGACCCAATTTTCGAAATGGAAGCGACACAACCGATCACTTTCGCTATGATTCAAAATCAAAACGAAGAGTACATGATGATCGGAAAACCGATCGATGTGACAGACACGCCATACGCGAAGTATGAGCGTGTTTTTTATTCGGATTGCGATAGTCTTACCGGTTGGACGACAGCTGCACCGGGTGAAATTGACGGCAACATTGCGGGAGAAATGGAGACGAATGGAACGCGATTTCAGGCGAAAAGTTACGGAACCGGTTCATCGTGGCACGGGCCGGCGATCAAAACGAGTTTGCCGGAAGTGTTGACGGATTTCAAAATGACCGCGTGGATTGCACTTTATAACGGATACGCAGCACGGCAAGTCGGTAGAGTTGAAATATATTTACTCGACCCGAATGGAAACCAAGTCGGAAAAGTCGCTATGAAAGACACGGCTACAGTGCGTTCGCTTGCCGTCGGTGAAGCGAGAGCCGGCGATAAGAACACATATAAATATTTGATTAACGAATACGGAGACAAGCCCGGAAACTGGAACGATTTTGCGGGACATGTGGAATTGTCGCGCGAAGGAAACCGTTGGCGGGCATATTTTGCGATGGTAGATACATCGACGGGAAGGCATCACACTCGGCGTATCGTCGAGTGGGTTGATACGGAGAACAAATTTACCCGAAATGTAGCGCAAGTAGTGGTTCACGTCGGTCAATTCGGCTCAAACGAGCCGATTTCATGCGGCGTGTATTCGATTAGCATTTTCAAGATTAATCCTGATCAACCGAATAAAGTACCGTACATTGCACAGCCTGGAGACATCATCACATTTGACCATACGACAAAAGATATCTTGATCAACGGAGAAAGTCGAAAAGATTTGAAAGACTTTGGAGCGAGGTTTTTTGAGTTGCAAAAAGGCGAAAACATTTTCGTCGTGCTTCCGTCAAACTCGTTTGCAGTCAGGGTAAGATACCGAGAACGTTTCTTGTAGGGGAGGTGAGTACTTTTGATCCACATCACAGATTCACAAACTGATAGGATACTAGGTTTTATCCAAGAGGATGAATTTTTTGAAGACAAGCACTATAAATCATTGAA
>ERZ777010.358-NODE-358-length-51431-cov-6.100397_pt1 | contig 51431 bp, 45 predicted proteins | sample MGYA00374963_ERZ777010 | MGnify/ENA primary metagenome ERZ777010 (study PRJEB29309, sample SAMN06268256) | bioreactor metagenome | isolation source: Joint BioEnergy Institute, California, USA | place: USA:Joint BioEnergy Institute, California, USA | collected...
TACCGGCGCGTGCATGTCCTGCTGCGGCGGGAGAGCTGGATCATCAATCGGAAGAAGACCTACAGGCTCACCCGCGGGTGCGCAAAGTCTGCCGGGACTTGGTATATTCAGCCCGCGATCTCGACGCGCTTGCCGAGTCTTGCCGAGGTAACGAGCGCATCGATGAGGCGGTGCACCTTCAGGCCCTCCCGCCCGGTCACCACCGGCTGGCCGCCGTCGCGTATGGCTTCCAGGAAATCGCGCAGCGCCGCGGCGTGCCAGTGGTGCGGAAACGCCATCGGATCGGCGCCGCCGCCCGTTCCCGAGGGCTCGCCGAACCGTTCGGTCCGCCCGTCGTGATGGTTGATTTCCAGCACGCCGGATTGCAGCCGCACCGACGCGGTTTCATAGTCGAGCACGATCGTTTCGGCCTGGCCGGGATAGGAGGCCGTAGTCGCCACCACGGCGCCGATCGCGCCCGAGGCGAACATCACCCCGCCGGCGACGAAATCTTCCGCCTCCATGCGATGGAGCTTGGTCGTTCCGGCCATCGCCTGAACGGACGCAACCGGCCCCGTAAAGACCTGGAGAAGATCGAGCGTGTGGATCGCCTGGCTGATCAGGACGCCGCCGCCGTCGCGCGCATAGGTGCCGCGTCCCGGCTCGTCATAATAGCTTTGCGGACGCCACCACGGCACCAGCGCCTGCGCGCTGGCGAGCTCCCCGAACCGCTTTTCCGCGAGAAAAGACAGGAGCTTTTGCGAGGATTCGCGAAACCGATTCTGAAACACGACTCCGAGCGTCACGCCAGCACGCTCGCACAGCTCCACCAGTTCCGTCGCGTTTTCGGTATTCCGCTCGATCGGCTTTTCCAGGAGCACGTGCTTCGATGCCTCGGCGGCGCGCGCCACGATCTCCCGCCGCGCGTTGGGCGGCGTGAGAACGATCAGCGCATCGACACCTCGGTCGAAGAGATCGTCGAGCGTGACCGCCGCCTGCAGCCTGTGCGCCTCGCAGAAGCGTGTGAGCCGCTCCGTGTTCCGGGCATGGACGCCTACCACCGTCGCGATGTCCTGCAGATCCTGCAAAGCGCGCACATGCGTGCCGGCCACCATTCCAGCGCCGACAATGCCGACCTTGATCATGCTTGCGTCTCTTCCCTCGGCAGCAAGTTTAATCGTATGCTAGTATCCAGTGTGTCTGGTGGCAAGGCGCGTGATCGTGGTTTCGCCTGTTGTACACGCCGCCTTGGAACTGGCCATGCAAGGCGTACGCCGTTGAAGCGGGAACAGCGACGATCCGGGCCTGAAAGACGAGGATAATGCAGATGCCGCGCAGGAAAAGGACCCTGGCGGGTTTTGATATCGGGGAGGCGCTCGCCGGTGCCGATCTGGATCGGAGCCTCCCCATTGTCGCTCAGGTCTACAGCCTGCTGCGCGAGAGGATCATCGACAACCGGCTGCCGCCCGAGGCGCCGCTTGTGGAGGCCGATCTTGCCGCCCTCCTCCGCATAAGCCGCACGCCCCTCCGCGCCGCGCTCCAGCGTCTGGCCGCCGAGGATCTGATCGAGACCCGGCCGCAGGTGGGTTCGGTGGTTGCTCCCGTGAATGTGGGCAAGATCGTGGAGGCGGTGTTCTGCCGCAGCGCCCTCGAATGCCAGGTTGCGGAGCGGCTTGCCTCGGCACCGTTCCACCCCGCGCGTTTCGAGGCGGTACTGGCGGCTCAAAGGGAGGCCTGCAAGCGCGACGACTACCTGGCCTTCTATCGCCATGACGACCGCTTCCACGCCCTTTTGGCTGAAGTCGCAGGTGTGCCCGCCGCCTGGCGGCTGGTGCAGATCGTCAAGCCCCATGTCGACCGCGCCCGGCTGCAGCTCATGGGCTCGATCCCGGGGCGGTCGGAGCAAGCTTACCGGGAGCATGTCGAAATCCTCCGGGCGGCCTCAGAGGGCGACCGCACCGAGGTCGTGCGCCTCATGCGCGCTCACGTGAGCACGGTCTTCGATGCGCTGGACAAGCTCGCAGACTCCCCTCTTGCCAAAGCGCCCTCTGCGGATCAGCCCGGCAGTCCGGCCGCCCAGCCGGCGGCCGAAAGCCTGGGCTGAGGCTGAAGCGACCTTCCCGTCCCTACGGACCCAGCCACTCAAGTGGAACCAGGGAGAAGGCAGGCACGTAGGTCACCAGCATCAGAACAAAGACGAGAACGAGTACGAAGGGCACAACGGCCTTGAATGTCTCGTTCAGGTTGGCCCGGCTCACGCGCGCCGTGGTGAAGATCAGCACCCCGAGCGGCGGCGTCAGCGCGCCGATGACGAGGTTCATGACGATCACGATACCGAAATGGATCGGATCGACCCCCGCCGCCGTGACGATGGGAACCAAAATCGGCACGAGAATGATCAGCGATGCGATCATCTCCATGAACAGCCCCACGACGAGCAGGAACAGGTTGACGATGAGCATGAGGATGATGGGGCTGTCTGACAGAAGCGCGAAAGAGCGGGCGATCTTCTGCGGCACCTGCTCGAATGCAAGCACCCAGGCAAAGGGTGCGGCAGCGGCAATGATGACGACGATTACGACCGTATCCATCACCGACTCGCGGATGGCGGCGAGCAGGTTTCCGGGCGTCAGCTTCCGGTAAAACAGGAAACCGCAAACGAGGGCATAGGCGAAAGCCGCGGCACCCGCTTCCGTCGCGGTGAAGACGCCGAACCGCACGCCGCCCACGATCAGCAGCGGCAGGATCAGCGCGGGAATCGCAACGAAAAACGAGCTCATGCGGTCTTGCAGCGATGCCTTGGGCAGATCGCCGCCGAAGCCGCGCCGGCGCGAAATCACATAGACCGTGCTTATCAAGCCTGCCGCAACCAGGAGGCCGGGTACGATCGTCGCCACGAACAGCGCGCCGACGGATACGGAGGCCAGAGACCCGTAGATGATGAGCCCGAGGCTTGGCGGGATCAGATTGGCGATGGTCGCGCCCGAAGCCGTCAGCGCGGCGCCGAAGGGCCGCGAATAGCCCCGCTCGGCCATTTCGGGAACCATCAGCTTGGCAACGGTGGAGGCATCCGCCGTGGACGAGCCCGAAACGCCCGCCAGAAGCGTGTTGGTGACCACATTCGCCTGGCCGAGCCCGCCGCGGAAATGCCCCACGAGCTTTGTTGCGAGCTCTATGAGACGGGGCGTGATGCCGCCCGCATTCATGACCGCCGCCGCAAGAATGAAGAAGGGAATGGCCAGAAGCGTGAAGGAGTTCAGTGACGCCGCCATGTTCTGGCTGACGGTGACCAGCAGAATGTTCGCGAGCGGCGCGAAGGCGGCGAAGGTTCCGAACGCCATCGCAAAGGCAATGGGAACGCCGAGGCAAACCAGAATTAGTGCTGTGATGAGCAGCACCGCGCCGCTGTCTTTCTGGTCGAAGACATAGCCTGCGCCGTGGCGAACGGCGAGATAGATCGCCAGGCCCAGAATGACGGCCGACACGCTCTGCGCCAGCGACCGGTCGGAACGCGGGAGGAGAAGGAAGAGGAGGTTCAGCGCACCGCCCACGGGAACGGCCAGAAAGAACCACCGCATGGGCCATTGCAGGGCCGGCGACACCTGAATCGCCCGCATGACATATTCGGTGCCGTGAACGACCAGCATGAAGCTCGCCGCGGCGATGACCGCGTTGACCGCTGGCGGGTGCCATCGCTGCACTCCGGCAGGCAGGCGGTTCGCAAGAATGTCAATGCGTATATGGGCCTCACGCCCCGTCGCAAGCGCCATGCCGAGGAAGGTCGCCCAGGCGAAAGCCCAGACGGCCAGCTCCTCGGGCCACGGCAGCGCCGCATGGAAACCATAGCGCATCGTCACCTGCAGCAGGGACACGCTGATCGCCACCACAAGCAGCGCGACGCAGATCGTTTCCAGGATGCGGTCGAGAACCCCGGCCACGCCTGTCAATGTCTTTTCCGATGCCACACCCGCAGGTGTGGCATCGCTATCCGCATAGGACATGCCCATCAGGTCTCCCCGCATCCAGAGCGCGACGGTCAGCCCAGATCGCGGATCTTCTTGATCATCTCAGCGGTTTCGGGACTCTTTGAGCCGAACTCGTCGAAAAGCGGCGCGGTCAGCTCTTCCATGCGTGCCCGCTCCTCCGCCGGCAGTTCATAGACTTGGACCCCAAGCGTCTTGAGTTCCTCGAGCGTCTTATCGGCATTTGCGCGGTTGATGGCGCGCTGTTCGGCGAAGACTTCCTTCGCGCTCTCGCGAACCAGCGTCTGCAGATCCTCCGGCAGGCTATCCAACCAGGCGGCGTTGACGCGAACCGCCTTGGGCAGGAACCAGTGGCCGGTGAGCGTCAGATGCGGCGCCTGTTCATAGAACTTGAAGCCTACGATGGAGAACACGTCAGAATCGATCGCGTCGATGATCCCCGTCGAAAGGGCCGAATACTGCTCCGAGTAGGGCAGCGGGGTCGGCGCAGCGCCGAGAAGCGTCCAGAAATCCACCCAGATCTTGAGCTCCGGCACGCGGATCTTGAGCCCGTTGAGATCGTCGAGCGAATGCACTGGGTTCTTGGAGAGGATGTGGCGGAAGCCTGTTTCGCCGTAGGCGACGAATTCGACACCGGTCTTGGCCCGGGCAATGTCCGAGACCTGCTGGCCGAGTTCGCCCTGCAGCACGGCATCCACATGCTCCTCGCTCTTGTAGATGAAGCCGGGCGCACCACCGAAGGCGGCGATTTCAGGAGCGATGGCCTCCTCGCTGTCGGGACCTGCCGTGGTGACCTGGATGGTGCCGATGCGGCTGCCTTCCAGAAGCTCCGACAGGCCCCCGAGCTGAGCCGCCGGGAAATGCTGGGCGTTGATGCGGCCGCCGCTGCGCTCGTTCAGCACCGTGGCCCACTTGTCGAACGCATTGGTGATCGGCGTGCCGATGCCCTCCGTATGCGCAATGCGCATCTCGTAAACGTCCTGGCCGAAGGCCCGGCCAACAAGAGCCGGCGCGGCGAGAACCGCGGCCCCTGCGCTAAGCACAAAACGCCTGTTGATCTTCGTATTGATGGTCATGTCTTCTCCTCCCGAAAGGCTTCGGAGCCCATTCCGAAGCCAGCTTTCCATGGTTGGGATACTAGAATACGCAGCCCCGCACAAGCAGCGCACTGCGCCGGAAGCGCGAAAATTCATGCCCCCTCCTTGACGTACTGGAGGAAGCGTCCGGCAACCTCTTCCACTTTCATCTCCCCGTCGAATACGATCACCCGGTACCGGGCAATAAGCGCCTCCCCGCGCAGCACAACTGTGCCCTTCAGGCGGAACGGCCCAACGGTGATCACGCCCCAGTCCGTCACGAACCAGGAAAGGTCGGCGTGATCGGTAGGGTGCGGAAACACGGCTACCCCGGCGCGGTGCCCGCCGCCGACCGGTCCTTCGTAACAGACCCATTTCGCATCTGCACCGGTAACGCCGCTTCCGCCCGTCCGTCCCTGATCGTCCCGAACAGTGCCGCCATTGGCCACGGTCATGGAGTCGGCGACGCGCAGGTTGAAATAGGCGTGGCGTGTGGGGCCCAGCGAAAAGTCGAACTCGCGCGCTTCGAGCCGCGATTCCACGTCGATCACGTGGCAGCGCTCCTCCACGGAAAGTCGAATGGTGCGCTGCTCGACCGCTGCGAGCCGTCCCGCCGGTGCCGCCCATTCGACCGGACCGCGCCATTCGATCTCCTGTTCGATGCGGCAGCCTCCGGGGCCCTCGGCGGCGAGCCTGGAGTCGATCTCGATCAGCCGCCCCGGCGCGCGGCCCTGAAACGTCTCGTCCACATAGAAATTGTAGGTGTATTCCTCCCATTTGCCGTCGGCGACGGGCATGCGACAGTGCAGGTGGTCGGCCGCGATCCAGAAGGAATTGTGATGCGGATGGTCGGCGGGGCTTTCGGATGTCACCGCAAAGCCCGCAGGCGTATAGAGGGGATAGACATAGCAGCGCTGGCGGCCCTGCGTCAGCCCGAGCACCGCTTGCCCCCCGCGCCGCAATGTCTTGCGCAAGGCGCGCGCCCACGCCCCCTTTGGAAGATCGAGCCTTTCCTCTAAGAGCGCGAATTCCTGCTGGCCCATGCTCTTCTCCTCCCAGCTCTCAGGCTATCGCCGCAGGCAACCCATTGCGGCAGCATGCCTGCCGTAGTGCCTGAAACCGTTCTCGATTGCGGGCTTCGGGCTCATCTCAGGGCGCCCCTTCTTTCAATCTTGAGCCCTTCCCAGCCGGCAAAGCGAGCGCTTCCTGCCAGTGCTTCCTCGATCCGGATAAGCTCATTCCACTTGGCGGTGCGCTCGCCGCGGCTCATGGAGCCGACCTTGATCTGTCCGGCGTTCCAGCCGGTTGCGAGGTGAGCGATGGTTGTATCCTCGCTTTCGCCCGACCGCGCCGACACGATCGTCGCAAACCCGGCTTCCCTCGCAGCCTCCAATGCAGCCACCGCCTCGGACACCGTGCCCGCCTGGTTCGGCTTGAGCAGCACGCACGTCGCAAGGCCTTTCGACGCGGCAGCCTTCACCCGCTCCGCGTTGGTGACCAGCAGATCGTCCCCGACAATCTGCACCCGGTGGCCATATGCGGCAGTGAAAGCCCGGAAGCCGGCCTCGTCATCCTCCGCAAACGGGTCCTCGATGGAGACGATCGGATAGCGCTCGATCCAGCGGCCAAGTAGCTCGCCAAGCCCGTCCGTATCCAGGGTTCTCCGTTCGAGCCCGAGCGTATACCGGCCCTTGGAGCCGAACTCCGACGCCGCGATATCGAGGACGATGAAAACATCGTCGCCCGGCATGAGCCCCGCGCCTTCGATTGCGCGCATCAGCGCGTCCAGCACCTGCTCGTTGCTGTCGAAATCGGGCCACCAACCCCCTTCGTCGGCAACCCCGTGACGCTTGCCGGCGGCTGCCATCAACTCGCCAGCCGACCGATAGACCTCGGCCGTTTTGCGAAACGCATCGGCAACGCTGCCCGCGTTGGGACAGACGACCAGGAAATCCTGGATGTCCACGCGCCCTGCCGCGTGACTGCCTCCGCCGAAGATCTGGATCTGTGGCAGGGGCACACTCATCCCGCGGCCCTGTGCTAGATAGAGATAAAGCGGCAGGCCGGCGGACGCGGCGGCTGCCTTGAGTACCGCCATCGAGGTCGCGACCATTGCGTTGCCGCCGAGACGCGACTTCTGCGGCGTGCCGTCGAGTTCGGTCAGCAGTTTGTCGATCGCCTGCTGGTCGGCTGCGTCGTGCCCGGCGAGGGCGGCGGCGATTTCGCCCTTCACGTTCCCCACGGCCCGATCGACACCGAAGCCGCCGAGTGCATCGCCCCCGTCGCGCAGATCGAGCGCCTCGCCCGAGCCCACCGAAGCGCCGGCCGGCGCTATCGCGCGCCCCACGGAACCGTCGGCCAACTCGACTTCCGCCTCCACTGTCGGTCTGCCTCTGGAATCCCAGACCGCCCGGGCTCGTACGTGTCTGATTTCGGTTTTCATGTCTTTCCTTCGTTCAGCGCTCTTTGCCAGCGCTCGTTGATTTCGCGCAGGGTTTCCACCGGCGTGGTGATGAGAGGGGCAGCGACGCGGCGGATCAGATCGCGCTCGCTTTCCTCGGTGATGTATTCGACCGGCGACTTGCCATCGACGCGGGCGAGAAAAAGCATTGGAAGAAGCGCGGCAGCCCGCCGCTCGACGTGCTCGGCCCCGGCGAACCGTGCGGTCTCGAAGTAGCCACTCGCCATTGCCTCGAAGGCGTCGAAAAGCGGGGCTGGATCGGCTGCGCGCAGCCGCTTCAGGAGAAGGTGGTTGAGGCAGAAGGCAAGATCGAAGGCCGGGTCGCCACAGGTGGCGCATTCGGCGTCGAGAAAGATCGGCCCCGTGTCCGCGGCGAGGATGTTCTTGGGGCTCATGTCGCCATGGATCAGGCATTCGCGCCGCGCGGCGGTGATTTCGATAACCTCTCGGATGCGTGGCGCGAGGGGAGGGTGGCGCAGCGCCGTCGACTCCAGATAGGGGGACAACCGGATCGCATGAAACGTCTCGCCATTGTCGAACGCGGCCCGAATGTCCGCCCGGCCGGCGGTTGCCGCGTGAATGCGGCCGATCGCCCGTCCGACCGCGGCTGCGAAGCTCGCGCTGACGGTTCCTGAAAGCAACTGACTTTTCCAGACCGGCGCCCGCTCAGGCTCGATGTAGCTCATGACGAAGAAATGGGCCGCCTCGTCATGATGGAGGATTTCCGGAACGGCTTCGGGCATGATCCCGCGCACCGTCTGAAGCCATCGGGCATCGGCCGCGTTGCGGCTGACCGGCGCCTGCCAGTCCTGCTCCACCCGAAGCTTCGGCAAGGCCCTTTTCACCGCCACGCGCCGATCGCCCTGCGCGATGGTCCAGATGTCGGACGACACGCCTCCCGTCAGCCGCTCGAAGGCGCAATCCCCGGAGGGCGCGAGGATGCCGCGCTGTTTCAGCTCGTCCGCCACCGCGCCAAGCCAGGCGGTATCCTCAACGCCTTCCATCTCAGGCCACCCGATGAAGAAGCTCACCGCCGGCAGCGAGGCGGCGGCATTGTTCAACGACAACCTCCAGGCTGCGCTGCCACGTACCCTCCGTCAGCCAGGCGAGATGGGGCGTCGCCACCACATTGGGCAGTTTCAGAAGCTCACTGTCGGGCGCAGGCGGCTCCTGCGGAAACACATCGAGCCCCGCGGCCGCAATGTGGCCGCTCTTCAGCGCCGCGACCAGTGCCGCCTCCTCGACCAGCGGCCCTCGCGCCGTGTTGACGAGGATTGCTCCGGATTTCATGAGGCCGATCCGGCCGGCGTCGAGCAGCCCTTTCGTCTCCGGCGTCAAGGGCACATGGAGCGAGACGATCTCGGCCTGGCGCAGCAGTTCTTCCAGCGGCAAGACCTCAACGGGTGTTTCGGCGGCCCTACGCGTTGATGCGACGACGCGCGCGCCGAGCGCCTGCAATACGGGCGTGAGCCGCTGCGACACCGCACCGTAACCGACGAGACCGACGGTCTTGCCACTGACCTCGCCCACGCCCTCGATGAAGCGGGAATCAATCGGCCAACCGCGCCCGGCGCGTGTCTCCGCGTCGATCGGTACGATGCGCCGCAGGCATGCGAACAGCAGCGCGAGCGTCATCTCGACGACCGCCTGGGTGTTGGTGCCGGGCATGTTGCAGACGGCGATACCGCGGGCCTTTGCCGCCTCGATATCGATGGTGTCTACGCCGACCCCGATCTTCTGAATCAGACGAAGCCGCGGTCCGATGTCCATGGTGGCCGCTCCCACCGGAGTAAGGACGTGGAGGAGCACTTCCGCATCGCTCAGCTCGCGCCGTAGAGCCTCTTCGTCGGTCGCACCCACCACAACGATCTCAACGACGGACGGGTCCACTGCCGACACGAGCCGCCGGATGCCCGAACCTATGTCGTGATGGAGAACCGCCTTCATCGCCGCTTGCTCTCAGACGGACGTGCGATGCCTCTCCACGCAGGTGGAGAGCACATGGTCGATCGGCTGCTTCCACCAGTCGTGGGAGAAGATTTCTACCTCCGAGTATCCGGCAAAGCCCGCCGCCTCGACCCAGCCGCGGATGCGCGGAATGTCGATCACGCCGTCGCCCATCATGCCCCGATCGTTGAGCAAGTCCCTGGTCGGCACGAGCCAGTCGCAGACATGGAAGGCGAGGAGGCGGGATTTCCCGGCGCGCCTGATCTGCTCCTCGAGCTCCGGGTCCCACCAGGTATGGTAGACATCCACCGCCACGCCGATGCCGCCCTGCCCCTCGGGGTCGAGGGTATCGCAGAGATCGAGCGCCTGCCGCATTGTGTTCACGCATGCGCGGTCCGCGGCATACATGGGATGAAGCGGTTCGATGGCGAGTGGCACCTGCGCCTGCCGCGCATATTCGAGCAGAAGCCCGAGCTGCTCCGCGACCATCTCCCGCGCCACGCCGATATCCTTGCTGGGGCTGCTGCCCGGCCTTGAAAACTGCGGAAGCCCGCCCACCACGAGCACCAGACACGCCGCACCAAGCGTTGCTGCCTCGTCCACCGCACGGCGATTGTCATCAATGATTTCCTGGCGCCGAGATGCATCTCCGGTGAACATGCCGCCTCGACAATAACCGGAGAGCTCGAAGCCGCCGTCCCTGATGGCGCGGGCGGCGCGTTCCAGGCCCACTTCGGCCACCTGATCGCGCCAGGGAGAAAGCCCCCTGATGCCGTGCCGCCTGCACGCTTCGATGATGGCAAGCAAGTCGCCCTGCTTGCGCACCGTGGTCGTGTTGATCGACAGCCAGCGATGATCCCTGGAAAAGTCGCGCATGGTCAGTTCGTAATGGCGGGCAGGTCCATCCAGCGGCGCTCATGCCAGCTTTGGTAGCTCGCTTCGGCGAACTGCACACCCATGGCGCCGGCTCTGAGATTCCACGGGAAGTCGCCTTCCCCGTGAAGGTGCTTGATGAAGAGCTCCCACTGGATACGGAAGGCGTTTTTGTAGGGCGACGTTTCGGGAACGCGCTGCCAGTCGCGGTAGAAGTCCACGGGTTCGGCGACGTCGAGGCTCCAGGCGCCGCGCGGTGTGTTCTCCTTGCGCTGCGTCCAGCAGCCAGCAAGGCCGGCGATGGCGGAGCCATCGGTGCCGTCCACCTGCATGACGATGATGTCTTCCTTCTTCACCCGCACGCACCAGGAGCTCATGATCTGAGCCATGGCGCCGCACTCGAGCCTAGAGATGGACATGAAGGAATCGTCGGCATCCGCCGTATAGGGCTCGCCGTTCTCGTCCCACCGCTTGCGGATCAGCGTGTCGGCATGACAGACGACATCCAGCGGGCGTCCCCCGATCGCGTTCAGCATGTAGGCATAGTGCGGCTGCATATCGAGGATCATTCCGCCGCCGTCCGCCTTGCGATAGTTCCAGGAAGGCCGCTGGGCCGGCTGGTGGTTGCCCTCGAAAACCCAGTAGCAGCCTTCGATGCGGACCATCAGTATCCTGCCGAAGAAGCCGGTCTCCTTGAGCATGCGCAGCTTCGCGATGCCCGGCGCCCAGAGCTTGTCGGAGACCACCGCGTGCTTGATGCCCTTGGCCTCCGCAAGCCGGTAGAGCTCCAGAGCCTCGCTGAAAGTCTCCGCCGTCGGCTTCTCGGTATAGATGTGCTTGCCGGCCTCAATGGCTTTCCGAAGATTGCCAGGGCGGGCCTTCGTCGTCACGCCATCGAAATAGACTTCGTAATTCTTGTCCGAGAGCGCCGCGTCGAGATCGGTCGTCCACTTCTCGATGCCGTGCATGGCGGCGAGCCGGCTGACCTTCTCCGCATCTCGGCCGACCAGAATGGGATCGGGAATGACGGAGCTGCCATCGCGCAACGGCACCCCGCCGTCGTTGCGGATCGCGGCAATCGACATCTTCAGATGCTGGGTGCCGCCCATCCGTCCGGTCACGCCGTTCATGATGATGCCAAGGCGACGTTCGGCCATGTTTCCTCCTCCGTGGGACAGGGTCCGCCCTCCTCAAACCCGGCAGCCCGGAAATGACTATATCCAGCGCGAACGTTTGCGTCAATACGATGTATTTGGAGCATAGACTCCCGCCCAAATTAGAACACTTGTGACGCAAACGTTTGCGTGTTAAAGAGCGTAAGTTCTCAGGAGTGAGGGTGGACAGATGCGGGTCATTCGTTATCACGACGGTGCGGTGCGGCATGGTATCCTGGAGGATGACGGCACCATTCAGCCCGTCCTCGGCGGGCTGTTCGACGGCCTTAAGCCCTATGGGCAGGCCACGCACCTTGACCGGGTGCAACTGCTTTCGCCGCTCGATCCGCGCTCGATCTATGGTGTCGGCCTCAACTACGTGAAGCACGCGCGTGAGGTGAATAAGCCGCTCCCCACCGTGCCCATGCTGTTCATGAAGCCGGTTGGCACGGTCGTCGGCCCCCAGGCCCCCATCGTTCTTCCCAAGGAAGGCGGCATCGTACACTTCGAGGCGGAGGGGGCCGTGGTCATCGGTCGGGTAGCGCGCCGCGTCGACGAGCGCACTGCCGGTGAGTGCATTTTCGGCTATACTTGCGGTAACGATGTCAGCGAGCGCGTGATCCAGGGTAAGGAGATGGACCAGGGAACGCTTCTTGTCGGTAAGGCCTTCGACACGTTCAATCCCTTGGGCCCTGCCATCGCGACCGGCCTCGATCCGGAAAACATCGATATCATCGGCCGCGTGAACGGCGAGGTGCGCCAGTCGAGCAACACGAGCGACCTTGTCTATTCGATCCGGAAGCTGGTTTCCTATCTGAGCCAGGCGATCACGCTCTATCCCGGCGACGTGATCATGAGCGGCACGCCGGAAGGCGTGGGACCGATCGCGCCAGGCGATGTGGTTGAAATCGAGATTCCCGAAGCGGGCGTCTTGCGAAATCCGGTTGTCGCCGAGGAGACATGAGCAGCGCCGTAACCCTCAAGCACATCGCAGAGCGGCTCAACCTCTCCATCTCCACAATCGGGCGAGCGCTTGCCGACGATCCGCAGATCAGCCTTGCCACGCGGGAGCGCGTCAAGGCGGTTGCCGGCGAGCTCGGCTACGTGGCCCATTCTGGCGCACGTGCGATGCGCAGCGGACGCAGCACGCTGATCGGCCTCATCATTCCCGACATTCAGAACGAGTTTTACGGCACCCTCGCCAAGGCCCTGGCCGAAATCTGCGCCAACGCGGGCTTCCAACTCGTCCTCGGCATCACGGAGGACGATCCCGAATCAGAGGAGCGGCAGGTGCGGGGTCTTCTGGAAGCGCGCGCTTCCGGGCTTGTCATCACCGCTTCGCCGCGGCCCACGCGCGAGACCTTGTCACTGCTTTCGCGCAGCACCTGCGTCCAGCTCATACGCCGCACGGGCCAGCTCGAGGTGCCCTGGTTCGGTATCGACGAGGAAGCGGCAATCCACAGCGGAACCGCGCACCTGATCGAACTGGGGCATCGCCGGATCGGCTATCTCGGCGCAAGCACCACCCTCTCCACCGGCCGCAGCCGGCTAGCCGGGTTCGAGCGCGCCTTTACAGAGGCGGGACTTGAGGTCCCTCGCGAATTCGTGCGGCTTGGCCGGCCGCGCGCCGCCTTCGCCGCGGAGGCGTTCGAATCCCTTTGGACGGATGGCGAAAGGCCCACCGCCATCGTCGCCGCCGGCGCGCGGCTTACGGTCGGGCTTTTGCAGGCGGCAACCCGGCTTGGCGTGGCCATCCCTGCCGATCTTTCGGTCGTCGGCTATGGCGACGCGCCATGGTGGAACCCGAATCTCACGACCATTTCGCTGCCGGTGCGCGATATAGCGCTAGCCTGCGGCGAATTCCTGCTGCGCAGGATCCGCGAAACGGAACCGTCTTCCGCCCGCTCCGCAGCCGGGCAATCCGTCACCTTCGCTTCAGCACTCACCCCCGGCGCCAGCACGCGGCGGGTGTGAGCTTCAAAATTATCGAGAGCAGCTTTCAGATTCGGGCTAGCATCTGCCTTAGAATGACGTGGCCTTCCACACCTTCAGGATCGGTGTGAACTACAAGTTCTGACCTCTGTCAGATCAATTGGCGGCGTTTTTCGCGGCCAATTTTCTGTTCGTTCTGTTTCGGAATGGCCGCTCGTCCGGGCCTTGAAACGTGGCCGGCATCGAATAACCAGCAAGGGATAATACGCCCCGCAATCTGTCCCCTTTTTGGGGCAGTGCCAAACCTTCGTTTCGCCGCCAGACGCTGCCTTTCCCGTTTCATTAAATTTTTACCCATTTTTCCGAAACCGCTAAACGGTCTTCGGAAATCGCATTTGGAAAACCATGATCAAGAAGCTTGGAATGTTCTGCCTCCTGGGTAGCCTCATGGTCGCAACCGCCGGCTGCTCGACCACTGAAAAGACGATCACGGGAGCAGCCGTGGGCGGTGTCGGCGGTGCGGTCGCGGGCAACGCCATTGCCGGCAGCGGCGGCGCGCTGATCGGCGGCATCGGCGGTGCCCTCGCGGGCGGCATGATCGGCCGCAATCTCTAGAAAGAATAGGCGGCCTCTCTGAGCTGCGCGGACGGTGCGGCAACCGCTTAGCGCAATTCAAAAACGGAGGCCGGCTTTCCGTCCGTAATTGCCCAAAAACATTAACTTGGATCCTTTCCTTCTTTCCATGAAACAATGAACGGATCCAAGACCGCTCTGGTGATCATTCTCTCCCCGACTCAAGGGGAGAGAACCCTCGCTTCGACAACAAGTCCTTTAAGTCCTACCGCCCGAACACGTCGTCATAGGCCGCGACTGCGGCCCGCGCCTTCTGCGCCACTTCGGCCGCGCTCGCGCCCGGTTTATAGAGGCTGGAGCCAAGACCGAAAGTCCGGACCCCCACTGCATAGTAGGCGGCAAAATCGCTTTCGGAGACGCCGCCCACCGCACCAACCGGCACATCGGGCGGCAGAACGGCCCGGATGGCCTTGATGCCCGATGGGCCAAGAACGGAAGCGGGGAAGAACTTCAGCGCGGAGGCGCCCGCCCGCAGCGCTGCAAGCGCTTCGGTCGGCGTGAAGACGCCCGGCATGGTCACCATGCCGTAGCCCGCCGCGCGCTCGATGACGGCCGGCTCCACATTGGGGCTCACGAGCAGGTTGCCGCCGGCGTCCCTCAGCCGGTCAACCTCCTCGACCGTCAGCACCGTCCCCGCACCGATCAGCACTTTGTCCGGCGCAAGTCCGCGCGCGATTTCGATCGAGCGGAAAGGCTCCGGCGAATTGAGCGGCACCTCGATCGCCTCGAAGCCCGCCTCCAGGAGCGCGGTGACGACGCCTGGCGCCTCCTCCGGCTTCAATCCGCGCAAGATAGCGACAAGCTCGCGGCTGAGCCTGGGCCATTCCGCCCGTTTCATGCGGCTTTCCTTTCCGGCCATAGCGCCCGAGCGGCGGCAAAAAGGCCCCGGCGCACCAGATCCTGCCCGTCAAGCGTGCGGTAGGCCAGCCCCGCGTTGGAAAAGGCGGTCTCGTAGGCTCTCGCCGTGGGGCCGCCGGCAATGAGCGTTACCTCCGCTCCAGCGTCGAGATCCTTCCGCATTGCAGCCACCTCGGCCCCGATTAGAAGGCCGGAAAGCCGTGCCTTTGCATCAGGCGCGGCATCGCCCGAAAGCAGCGAGGCCGCGCGGATGGAAAAAAGCTTTCCCGTCAGGCCCGCGCCGTCCAGCATTTCGGCCACCGCGTCGCGGAAGGCCGGCGATGTTTCATCGCCCTTTCCTGCCGCCACCATGTCGTGCAGGGTCGAATGCTGGCTTAAAAGCGCGAAGAGCTCGCCGGTCATATAGGTGGTGAAGGATAAAAGCCGGCCCTCCTCCACACGCGCCCATTTGGAATGGGTGCCGGGAAGGCAGAAGAGACCGGAGGCGCGGCTTTCCGCCCAAGCCCCTGCAAGCTGTGTCTCCTCGCCGCGCATGACGTCCTCGCGGCCCCCTTCGCGCTGGCACACGCCCGGGAGAATCCGCACATCGCGTCCGAAGCCCTCAACCTGCACGGCATGGGCATGCAGGGCGTCCAGCGGCGCGGGCGTATCCAGATAGGCGGCCTCGCGCCAACCCCCGCGCGCACCCGCCATGCCGGCCACGATCACCGGCAGCTCGGCAGGCGCCTGAAGTGCGCTGAGATGCGCCTCCAGCACCGGCCCGAAACGGTCCGGCAGGCAGGCGCGCATCCCCTCGCCGCTCGACCGCTCGCCAAGCACCGAACCCTGCGCGTCGAGCAACCACAGGCGGAAATTGGTCGTGCCCCAATCGACCGCCGCGCAAAAGGGAGCGGACGTCATGTTCCGTCTTAGGCGTTTTTCAGGTCAGCGGGCAGCAGGCTCGTCGGCATGTCCTGGAAAGCCACGGGTCGCAGGAAACGCCGGATCGCAAGCGAACCCACGGAGGTGGTGGAGGCATTCGTACTTGCCGGATAGGGCCCGCCATGCATCATGGCGTCGCTCACCTCCACGCCCGTCGGGAAGCCGTTGGCGATCAGCCGTCCCGCCTTGCGCTGCAGGATCGGCATCAGCGATGCAGCAAGCGCGGTGTCGGCATCGTCCATATGCAGCGTGCAGGTAAGCTGGCCTTCGACGCCCTGCGCGATCTGGCGCATCTCCTCCTCGTCCTTAACGCGCACGACGATGCCGAACGGCCCGAAAACCTCGTTGTGGAGTTCGGGATTGGCCAGCCATTCCTCGCCCGTGGTCTCCAGAAGATCGGGACCCACGTAGCGCCCCTCCGCCTTGGAGGTCAGCCGCGCGCGAACACAGTTGAGGCCAACGACGCGGTCGCGGCCCTTCCGGTAAGCCTCGGCGATGCCAGCCGTCAGCATGGGCTGTTCGGTGATCTGTTCGAGCGCCTTTTGCGCGGCACTCATGAATGTCTCGACGTCGCCGCTGTCGATTGCGACGGCCACGCCCGGATTGGTGCAGAACTGCCCGACACCCAGGGTTAGGGAGGCTGCCCAGCCCTCGCCGATCTTCTGTGCGCGGCTGGCAAGTGCCGCCGGCAGCAGGAAGACCGGGTTGACGGAGCCCAGTTCGCCGTAGAAGGGAATGGGGTCTGGCCGGCTGGCCGCCAGATTAAAGAGCGCGCGTCCGCCTCCTGTCGATCCCGTAAATCCGACGGCGCGGATCAGCGGATGGGTCACGAGCGCCTCGCCTGCCTCGCGGCGGTTGCTTTGGACAAGCGAGAAGACACCGGGGTGCTGGCCGGTCTTCTTGATGGCTTCATGGATCGCCTCAGCCACCAGTTCGCCGGTACCGGGATGCGCCTGATGGCCCTTCACGACCACTGGGCAGCCGGCCGCCAGCGCGGAAGCGGTGTCGCCGCCCGCCGTCGAAAAGGCCAGCGGGAAATTCGACGCACCGAAAACGCCCACAGGCCCCACGGGAAACTGCATGAGCTTCAGGTCCGGCTTGGGCTGCGGCTGGCGCTGCGGGTCCGCAGGATCGTGGCGGCGGTCGAGATAGTCGCCCTTCTCAATATGTTTGGCAAAGAAACGAAGTTGGCCCGTCGTGCGGCCGCGCTCACCGTTGATACGGGCCTCAGGAAGGCCGGATTCGCGCGTGGCCATGGCTGTGATCGCCTCCGCGCGCGCCTCGATCTCGTCGGCGATGGCGTTCAGGAAGGCTGCACGCTCGGCACGGCTCGAGGCGCCGTAAACCGCGAAGGCCTCTTCCGCCGCTTTCACCGCGCTGTCGATCTCGGCCGCCCCGCCCGCGGCAAATTCGTATGAGGGTCCCGTTACCGGGTCGGAGGTGAAGGTCGTCTCGCTTCCCACCCACTCCCCGGCAATCAGATGTTTTCCGCGTGGCTTGAAATCTTGCGACATGATGCGCTCCTGAGAAACTGAGGATTGCTGGGTGAGGAACCTGTTCTCTAGTCGTGAAAAGCGTCCACGTCCACTGTCCGCCCGATCATAAATGCATCGGAAACGAGCTTGAGCGGCGCAAGGTCCACATCGCTCTCGCCCGAAGCGAGAAGCCCGGCGAAGCGCGCGTAAATTCCGTCATACTCGGCTTCGAGGCCGCCCGGCCGCTGCTCTCCATCGATCGACATGCGGCTGCCGCCGTCGGCAAGCACGAGCAGGCCCGCATCCGTATCGACGCGGATTTCCCAGGTCTGCGGCCCTTCCTGCCTCCAGTCGAAGTCGGCCGTGACTTCAAACCCTGTCACGCCGCGCATGGTGAGCTGAGCGGCAATGGGCGTCTGGCAATTTTCCGGCACCTCAAGGGTCGCGTCCGTCACGAAGACGGGCGGCGCGATGGCCGTCAAAATGGAAAGCGCGTTGATGCCGGGATCGAACACGCCGAAGCCGCCCGCCTCCCAGATCCACGCCTGCCCCGGGTGCCAGCGCCGCACATCTTCCTTCCAGACGATCTCCACATGGCGGATCGTCTTTCCCGAAAGCCACCGCCGCGCGGGCTCGACACAGGACGCAAAGCGCGAATGCCACGTGGCGAACAGAACGACACCCTTCTTGCGGGCAAGGGCGACGAGCGCCTCCACCTCCCCCACCGTGGCGCCCGGCGGCTTTTCGAGCAGCACGTGACGGCCGGCCTCAAGCGCCGACACAGCCATTTGCAGCCGCGGCCGGGGCGGCGCGCAGAGCGAGACGGCGGCGACATCCGGACGGTTGCGCAGAAAGGCCTGGATGTCCGTGAAGTTCTCCACGCCTTCAACCCGCTCGTTACGGCTGATTGCGGCGGCAAGCTCGAATGCGCCGGAACGGGCGATCGCGGGCAGATGCTGATCGCGCGCGATCTTGCCGATACCGACGACGGCAATTTTCGTTGCGGCCATCCCAGACCTCCTGCTCACGGCTAAGACCGGCGCAGTGGCTTGTCACGCACGCCGGAAAGTTGGTGGTGCTCCGGCGGCTTTCCCTCAGAGCGCCGTGACCGCGACCTGCCGCTTCTCCTCCTGGCCCAAGCGATTCTTGAGCGGAAGGCCGAAATCCGGGGCAGAAATTTCGAACACGTCTCCCTCGCGGCAGGCAATGCCATCGGCGAAAGAGAGCGTGGCCGTGCCGAACATGTGCACATGCAGGTCACCCGGCTGGCGGAATAGCGCATATTTGAAGTGGTGATGCTCCAGATTGGCGATCGTATGGGACATGTTGTCTTCGCCGGATAGGAACTCCTTCTCCCAGATCACCTTGCCGTCGCGCCAGATACGCGACATGCCCCGGATATCGGCCGGAAGGTCGCCCACCAGAAGTTCCGGCCCGAAGGACGCAGGCCGCAGCTTGGAGTGCGCAAGATAGAGATAGTTGATGCGTTCGGTCACGTGGTCGGAAAACTCGTTGGCAAGCGAGAAGCCGATGCGATAGGGGCGGCCATCCTTGCCGATCACATAGAAACCTGCGATCTCCGGCTCCTCTCCTCCGTCGAGCGCGCAACCGGGCGAGACCAGCGGATCGCCGCTCGCGACGGCAGCGATACCCGTTCCCTTGTAGAACCATTCGGGTTGCACTCCTTCCTTGCCAGGCGCTGGTTTGCCACCTTCTATTCCCATGCGGAACATCTTCATGGAATCGGTCATGCCCTCCGTATCGGCCTCGGCGTGCATCGCGTCGCGCGCCGAGGCGGATCCAAGATGGGTCAGCCCTGTGCCGGTAAGATACATGTGCGCCGGATCGGGATGGCGCACGGGCACGTCAAGCGCGCCGTCAGCGGCAAGCCTTTCCAGCTCCACCACCTCGCCCAGCCCGTGGCGCTCGATAACAGCGGCAAGCCCGAGGCCTGCCTCGACCGCCTCGAACGCCAGGCCGTAGGTGCTTTCGGCACCATTGACCAGACGCGCCTCTTCACCCCGGCGGCAGATGACGCCGCCCTTCTTCAACTGCGATAGATGCATGCAATGCTCCGCTGCGCTGACCGTTTCCGTTCCCTACCCGCATCAAAGACCACCACCACACGCAGCGCAAGGTCTGCCCGCTGAAAGTCTGGTGTGTTACGCACCGCCAGCGGTTATAAGCGCCGAACGAACGCCAGAGGAGTTGAGCAAGGGAGAAAAGGCCATGATTTTGTGCTGCGGGGAAGCGCTTATCGACATGCTGCCGCGTAAGACGGCGGATGGCGAAACGGCCTTCGTCCCCCATGTGGGCGGCTCGATCTTCAACAGTGCGATCGCGCTAGGGCGCCTGGGCGCGCCCGTCTCGTTCTTCTCGGGCCTGTCGAACGACCTGTTCGGCAAGAAGCTTCAGAACGCGCTGGCCGAAAGTCAGGTGGACCTGCGCCACGCCCGGCTGTCCGACCGGCCGACGACCCTTGCCTTCGTCACCCTCGATGCCGGTCATGCAAGCTACGTCTTCTACGACGAGAACTCGGCGGGGCGCATGCTGGGCGAAGCCGATCTTCCCGCCCTTGATGATGATGTGGAGGCGCTTCTTTTCGGCGGCATCAGCCTCGTGGCCGAGCCCTGCGGCACCACTTACGAGAGATTGATGGCACGCGAGAGCGGCCACCGCGTCGTCATGATCGATCCCAACATCCGTCCCCTCTTCATCAACGACGAAGCCCGGCACAGGGCGCGCCTCAAACGCATGACGGCGATGGCCGACATCGTGAAGATCTCGGAAGACGATCTCGACTGGCTTCGGGGTGCCGCCTCGCCTCAAAAAGCCGCCCGCAATATGCTGGATGCAGGCGCGAAGCTCGTCGTGATCACCGGCGGCGACAAGGGCGCCACGGTCCATTGGCGGGGCGGCAGCCTTCAGGTGGAAGCCGTGAAAGTCGAGGTCGTCGATACGGTGGGCGCAGGCGATACCTTCAATGCCGGCCTGCTTGCCGCCCTGCATGAGGCTGGCCGCTTGTCGAAAGAACGCGTCGCCGCGCTCACGGAGAACGAAATAAGGGCCGCCCTGTCCTTCGCCGCCCGCGTGGCGGCCGTTACCGTTTCGCGTGCGGGGGCCAATCCGCCCTGGCGCAACGAGCTTTGAACGGCGCTACGCCGCCCACCCTTCTGCGATGAAAAAGGGATTGGCAAAGGTCGCAAGCTCGCCACCCGCCTGCACACCGTAGGTGAGCGGCGCACCCTCCAGCGTCCGCGTGTGTCCGCCCGCGGCCCTCAGAACCGCGTCGCCCGCAGCAGTGTCCCATTGCATGGTCCGGCCAAAGCGCGGATAGAGATCGGCATCCCCCCGGGCAATGATGCAGAACTTCAGCGACGAGCCCACCGATACCGTTTCGGCATCCGGATAACGGGCGATGAAGCCCGCCGTCTCCGGTGTGGAGTGGGAGCGGCTGGCAACGATGGTCGGTGGCGTACGTCCCGGCCGTGTGCTGATGGCCCGACGGGCGAGCGCGGACTGTCCTTCCACCCGTACCTCGGACGCCACACCCGGACGCCCGGAATAAAGCAGTGCATGAGCCGGCGCATAGACCACGCCGATGCGAGGGATGCCTCGCCTGATCAGAGCGATATTGACGGTGAAATCGGGCCGGCCGGCGATAAATTCTCGCGTGCCGTCAAGCGGATCGACCAGAAAGAAGTCCTCTTCCTCGCAGGCCCGCAGCAGGCCGTCCGAGGCTTCCTCTTCCGACACGCAAGCCACGCCCGCAAGCTCGGTACGCAGGCCCGAGAGGATGACGCGCTCCGCCTCACGGTCGGCCGCCGTCACCGGCGAGGCATCCGCCTTGTGCTCCACATGCACTCCGGCCTCACGATGCCGCATGATCTCGCGGCCCGCGGCAAGCGCAAGGGACTCAAGGAGCGCCAGAACCGCCGCTTCGTCTTCAAGAAGGGATGTCACCCTGTTCAGCAATAGCCGCGCTCCCTCAGCCAGCGCTCCAGTTCGTCCGCGAGCTCCACCGGTGAACGGCCCACCGTCCGCAAGTGGACGTCGGGCTCTTCCGGCACCTCATAGGGGGAATCCACGCCGGTGAAATTCTTGATCTCCCCTTTCATTGCACGCGCATAAAGTCCCTTCGGGTCACGCTTAGCACATTCCTCGAAGGGCGTGTCGACGAAAACCTCCACGAACTCGCCCTCGTTCATCAGATCGCGCGCCATGCGCCGCTCAGCACGGAACGGGGAGATGAAGGAGACGAGCACGATCAGCCCCGCATCGGCCATCAGCCGCGCCACCTCGGCCACCCGGCGGATGTTCTCCACGCGATCCTCCTCGGTGAAACCGAGATCGCGGTTCAGCCCATGGCGCACATTATCGCCGTCAAGGATATAGGTATGGCGCCCAGCCGCGTGCAGCCTCTTCTCCAGAAGGTTGGCTATGGTCGATTTGCCGGAGCCGGAAAGCCCGGTGAACCACAGCACCGCCGGCTTCTGGTGCTTGAGCGCGGCGCGCGAGGCTTTCGTCACGTCGAGCGCCTGCCAGTAGATGTTCTCCGCGCGGCGCAGCGGATGCAGGATCATGCCCGCGCCCACCGTGGCGTTGGTGAGCCGGTCGATCAGGATGAAGGAGCCGGTGGTGCGGTTCTGCGCAAAGGGATCGAATGCGATCGGCGCCTGAAGCGAGAAATTGCAGACCCCCACTTCGTTCAGTTCCAGGCACTTGGCGGCCTCCCGCGCAAGGTTGCCGACATTCAGCCGGTGCTTCAGATGGCTTACCGTCGCGCTCACCTCGTCGGTTTCTGTACGCAGGAGATAGGTGCGGCCAGGCAGCAGCGGTTGTTCCCCAAACCAGACGACATTGGCGGCGAACTGGTCGGCCACATGCGGTTGAGCCTCGGGCGCCACGAGCATGTTGCCGCGCGAGACCTCCACCTCGTCAGCCAAAAGCAGCGTGACCGCTTGTCCCGCCACCGCCGTTTCGAGATCGCCGTCATAGGTGACGATACGCTTCACGCGCGTACGCTTACCGGACTTGGCGACCACAACCTCGTCGTTTACCGAAATGGCCCCGGAAGCGATGGTTCCCGCAAAGCCGCGGAAGTCTGGGTTCGGACGGTTTACGTATTGCACGGGGAAGCGGAACGGCTGCGCCGCCGCCTCGCTCTCCACATCTACCGTTTCCAGATGCTCGATGAGCGACGGGCCGGTATACCACGGCGTGTTTTCCGAAACCGCGGTGACATTGTCCCCATGGCGCGCGGACAATGGGATGGGCTGGATCGTGGCAAAGCCCACATTCTTGGCGAACGCCTCGTAATCCGCGGCGATACGCCGGAAAACCTCCTCGTCAAAACCGACGAGATCGATCTTGTTCACCGCCAGCACGATATGCCGGATGCCCAGAAGCGAGGCGATGATGGAGTGCCGCCTGGTCTGTTCGAGCACGCCCTTGCGCGCATCCACGAGAACCACCGCCAGGTCCGCCGTAGAGGCTCCGGTGGCCATGTTCCTCGTATACTGCTCGTGGCCCGGCGTATCCGCGACGATGAACTTGCGCCTTGGCGTGGCGAAGAAGCGGTAGGCGACATCGATGGTGATGCCCTGCTCGCGCTCGGCCTCCAGCCCGTCCACCAGCAGCGCCAGGTCGATGCCCTCGCCCGTCGTGCCGTGCCGTCTCGAATCCCGCTCCAGCGCCGCCAGCTGATCCTCGAAGATGAGCTTCGTGTCGTAGAGAAGCCGACCGATCAGCGTGGACTTGCCGTCATCCACCGAGCCGCAGGTCAGAAAACGCAGAAGGGTCTTGTTCTCCTGGCTGGCTAGATAGCCGCGAACGTCCACCACTTCGAGCTCGGCGAGCGGCTTTTCGGCAAGCGTCAGCATCAGAAATACCCCTCGCGCTTCTTCTTTTCCATGGAACCGGCCTCGTCATGGTCGATCAGCCGGCCCTGGCGCTCGGAGGTACGCGCCGTCAGCATTTCAGCCACGATATCTTCCAACGTCTCCGCATCGGATTCGATGGCGCCCGTAAGCGGGAAGCAGCCCAGCGTGCGGAAACGCACCATGCGCTCTTCCACCTTCTCGCCGGGCAGGAGCTTCATGCGATCGTCGTCGACCATGATCAGCATGCCGCCGCGATTCACTACCGGGCGTTTCCTGGCGAAATAGAGCGGCACGATGGGAATGTCTTCCTGGAGAATGTATTGCCAGATGTCGAGCTCGGTCCAGTTGGATAGCGGGAAGACGCGGATCGACTCGCCCCTCCCGATCCGCGTGTTGTAGATCTTCCACATTTCCGGGCGCTGGTTCTTCGGGTCCCAGGCGTGGCTCGCATTGCGGAAGGAAAAGATGCGCTCTTTGGCGCGGCTCTTTTCCTCGTCGCGCCGTGCCCCGCCGAAGGCGGCGTCGAAGCCGTACTTGTCCAGGGCCTGGCGCAGGGCCACCGTTTTCATCACATGTGTATGCACATTGGAGCCGTGCTCGAAAGGATTGATGCCCTGCCTCACCCCCTCCTCATTGACATGCACCAGAAGCTCGATGCCTTTCTCCGCCGCCATTCTGTCGCGAAACGCGATCATGTCGCGGAACTTCCAAGTGGTATCCACATGGAGAAACGGGAATGGAGGCTTGGCCGGATAGAAGGCTTTCATGGCCAGGTGCAGAAGCACCGATGAGTCTTTCCCAATAGAATAAAGCATTACCGGTCTTGAGAAACTTGCCGCTACTTCGCGGATGATATGTATCGACTCGGCTTCGAGCCGCTGGAGGTGAGTAAGCTCTGCCGGCATTTTCTGAAATAAACCTTTGCGAAACCAACGCCGCCGCCCGATGTCACTGATCACGGGATACCACCCGCTTCCCCGCTCTCTCAAGGCGGCCTAGCCTAAAGGCTGAAGCCGCATGATCTTGATTTTGCTTAATCGCGGGCTCAGGAGGAATGTTCTTCCGGAGATGCGCGCCGTTCCCCTTTCAGGCCGGTCAGGCCCCGGCGGCGGACCGCAGCGAGAGCAAAGGAACGTCAATCTGTCGCGGGCATTGTGCACCCGTGAATTTGGATACCGGTCACCCCATTTGCGTCGCAATGACTGCCGAAGTACTACAACGAACGAAAGAGCAGGAGAGACAGTATGGGTGCTCCTTTTAAGGCATATGATATTCGCGGCCAGATTCCCGGCGAACTCAATGTGCCATTTGCATATCGCTTCGCTCAGGCAACCAGCCAGGCGCTTTCACCCAAATCGGTGGTCGTGGGCCACGACATGCGGCTCGACAGTCCGGCGCTCGCCGGCGCCCTGACACAGGGCCTGCTCGACAGTGGCGTGGACGTGCTGCCCATCGGCATGTGCGGCACGGAGGAAGTCTACTTCCACACCGCGCGTACTGGCGCCGATGCAGGCCTCATGGTGACCGCGAGCCACAATCCGCCCGATTACAACGGCATAAAGATGGTGCTGAAGGGTGCAGCCGCGGCTACGCCCGATAACGCCTTCAACGCGATCGAGGAGCTGATGCGCGCCGATCGCCAGTTCCCCTCCGCTTCCAGCTATGGCGAACGGGGGACCCTCCATCCTGCCTGCGACCGGAACACCTATATCGAGCGCCTGCTCGGGGAAGTGGCGGATGAAGAGCTGAAGCCGCTCAAGATCGTCTGCCACGCCGGCAATGGCTGCGCAGGCCCGATTATCGACCTTCTGGAAAAGCACCTGCCCTTCACCTTCATCAAGGTGGACCACGAACCGGACCCGCGCCTGCCCAACGGAGTGCCCAATCCTCTCCTGCCGGAAAAGCGCGAGAAGGCGAGCCGTGCCGTGGTCGAGCATGGTGCTGATCTCGCCATCGCGTGGGACGGCGATTTCGACCGCTGCTTCCTCTACGACCACAAGGGCCGTTTCGTGGAAGGCTACTATCTCGTGGGCATGATCGCGCAGCGGATGCTGAAGAAAGCTCCGGGCAGCGCCATCCTCTACGATCCACGCCTGACCTGGAACACGATCGACATCGTCGAGAGCGCCGGCGGCGTAGCCAAGCCCTGCCGCACGGGACACGCCTATTTCAAGGCCATGATGCGCGAGGAAAATGCCATCTATGGCGGCGAGATGAGCGCTCACCATTATTTCCGCGACTTCGCCTACTGCGACTCCGGCATGCTTGCCTGGCTCAACGTCGTGTCGGAACTCTCCTCTAGCGGCGCGCAGCTTGCCGACCTTCTGGAAGAGCGCATCGCCAAATTCCCCTGCTCCGGCGAGATCAACTTCAAGGTGGACGACGCCAAAAGGGTGCAGGAGAAGGTGGCCGACCACTATGGGCGCTACAATCCCACAGTGGAGACGATCGACGGCCTCGGCATGGTCTTCGACGATTGGCGCTTCAATCTCCGCGCCTCCAACACCGAGCCGCTTCTGCGCCTCAATGTCGAAACGCGCGCGAACAGGACGCTGCTTGAGGAAAAAGTCGCAGAGCTGCGCGGACTGATCGAAGGCCATTAGAAATGCGTAATCGGGGGCCCTCCTGCGGGAGGGCCCCTATTCGGCTAACCCACCTTCAAACCCCAGAAGGTTGTGCCGTCGGCTGCAAAATAGCCGTCCGCTCCGCGGAAACAGCCCTGCAGTTCAACCGCATCGTCCTTCTCCAGAGTAACGAGGGTGGAAAGGCACAATGCCGTTTGAAGGGACTCATGCGGGCCTGAAATCTCTCCCCGCGAACCTTTGACTTCCGTGGCGCCGTTCAACACCAGCCTCGCGCTCATGCGCGAGTCCGCACTGTAATTGATCTTGTAGAGCAGCGATGCCCCGAACAGATACGTACCATCGACCGGCGCAATAAACCGGTTCGTGCCCGCATCGAAACAACCCTGTTCATTATAGTCGGCGTTGTTGATGCCGATCTTCGTCCACACCCCTACGCCCACATAGTTGTCGTAATTGGTGTAGGCCTTGAAGCGCGGCAGGGCCTGCGTGGAGACGATGCCGCTTTGCCGGTCCACATGAAGCGCCTCGTGCCACTGGCTGCCGTCCGGGCTGACCCTGATCGAAAGATCGTCGGAACCTGCAAGGCCGACCTCCGCGCGCCCGGACCACCCGGATTGCATAAGCAAGGAAAGCACCTTCTGGGGGCCCTCTTTGTTCAGCGTGTAGCGCAGATTGCCGTCACCTCCTTCGGCCTCGATGCGCGCGGCCCACAACGCCTTGTTCAGCTTGGCGGCGAAGACGTTCTGCGCGTCCGCCTCGGTTCCGATACCCAGGAGCTCCACATGCTGGATCTGCTTCAGGATATCGATCCAGCTGCTCCCGTCCCAGACGAGAAGGGCCTGCTCGTCCGCAATCCATGCGCGCCAGCCGGGGCGTGGCGAAAGGAAGTTCCAGGCTCCGTCCTGAAACGCCGCGATCTCGCCCTCGCGGCCTTCCCATGCTCCGGTGGCTGGGGATGCGATGATGTACCGGTCACCCTCGGCAGGTTCGGCGGGAGGCGCAGTCAGATCGCGGTCGAGCACGCCAAGCTGCACGATCGCGTCGAGAAGCTGCAGGCTTTCATTGTGGGTGACGTGCTTCTGCGCCTGGGAAGGCAGGATGAAGGGCAGTTTGAGATTTGCGGTCTCTTCCATGACGGATTTCCTCTCGCGTTCGGCTCCGCAAAAAGGATAAGGCTTACCGTGGACGCGGGGATAAATGCCCGCGAGTGTGCCGCCCTCTATGGTTCTCTGCCGCATCTTTGGCGGTTGCAAATTCGAAGCGGGTGCGCTCTTGGTAACCGCGAGCAGCGGGCATGCCCGGCTTGACTTTGGCCGCGACCGGCCAAACCTGTTTGCAGAATGGCCGTCCGGCCGTGAAAGGTACCAATCAAAGGGCGGATCGATGAAAGACAGCTGCTGTGCCCCAGGCCGTCAGAGCCAGCCTGCTGAGGCCAAGGTGCAGTCGGGGCCGGAAAAGCAACAGCAGCGCGCGTGCGGGTCGAAAGGCAAGCCCCCTTCGGAAGACATCGTCTGGCTTGAAGGGGGGCGCAGCTACTGCGGCACGACCCGGGTGGTCATAAAAGGAGATGGCGAGGAGCGCCGGCCAGCAAGAGTGCGCCCGTTCGGCATCGAGCGGTTCGCCGTCACCAACAGGCGCTTCGCCGAGTTCGTGGAAGCCACCGGCTACAGGACGGAGGCGGAAACCTTCGGCTGGTCCTTCGTCTTCAAGGACGCCCTCGACCCGGAGCAGCGCGCCAACACGCTCCGTGTGGCCGAAGTGCCCTGGTGGCACAGGGTGGATGGCGCCGACTGGCGGCATCCTGCCGGTCCCGGATCGTCCATTGACGACATCCTGGACCACCCGGTGGTCCACGTCAGCTGGAATGACGCGGCGGCTTTTGCCCAATGGGCGGGCGGGCGGCTGCTTACGGAAGCCGAATGGGAATTCGCCGCCCGCGGAGGAAAGGACGTCATCTATCCCTGGGGAAACGAAGACCCGCCCGACGATGCGCCGCGCTGCAATATCTGGCAGGGGCGGTTCCCCGACCACAATCTGGTCACCGACGGCTATGAGACGACCGCACCTGTAGACGCTTTCGAACCGAACGGCTACGGCCTCTTCAACATGGCCGGGAATTGTTGGGAATGGTGCGCGGACCCGTTCCGCGTGCGCTCCCTAAGTGCGGCTGGCAAGGCGCGCGACGCCGCCGCGCGGCGGGACGGTGAAAGGCTGCTCAAAGGCGGGTCTTTCCTCTGCCACCGCACCTATTGCCACCGCTACCGCATAGCCGCCCGGATGGGCCGCCCGCCGGACACGTCGAGCTCGCACGCTGGCTTTCGCATTGGCTATGACGCCTGACAGCTTCTTCAGCGACAGCGCTCCGCTGAGGCCGCGGTCCATTTCCCATTCACTATTCAGGGAACCTGAAGCCGGGTCACTGCATTGCCCGGCCGGCCGGAATTTGACTCCTCCCTCTCAAAGTCATACTATTTTGCAGACGTCTTATTTTTGGGACGGGATCGTGTCGGCCGTTGCCCCGCTGAAATTCAGGCTGGATGGAAAGCCTCTCTACAGCCAGATCGCGTCGCTCATGCGCAGGCGCATCGAGTCGGGAGAATGGGCGCCGGGCAGCCGGATACCGTCTCTTGAGGAACTGGTACGCGCCTTCAACGTGGCCAGAGTGACGGTCCGGCAGGCCGTCGAGATCCTCGAGATGGAGGGCCTCCTGATCCGGCAGCAGGGGCGCGGCACGTTTGTGGCCAAGATCCTGCCGGAGCGGCGCTGGCTGCAACTGGGCGCCGATTGGGCGGATATTCTGGCAAGCGTCCGGGAGCTGTCGCCCCGCATGCTCGCGCTTGAAGACGCCGAACGGCCGCCGAAGATAGAGCCCGGCGAGGGCATCCTGGCGCCCGGCTACCAATACATGCGGCGCGTTCACAGCCGGAACGGCGAGCCCTACTGCCTGCTGGACGTCTATCTCGACAAGCGCGTCTACGACCACGCGCCCGAAACGTTCCGGAACCACATCGTCCTGCCCCTGCTCGAAACCATCGGCGGCGTGAGGATTGGCAGGGCACGCCAGACGCTTACGATCGGCACCGCGGATGTGGAAACCGCCCCCCATCTGGGATTGCCTCTCAACGCTCCGACCGCCGAGGTTCGCCGCGTCATCCAGGACGAGGAAGGGGTCGCGATCTACTGCGCGGACCTTATCTATCGCGGCGACGCGGTGCGGCTGGAGATCGACCTTCTCAATCGGGGACGGACCTGACCTTTTTCAAACCGGGAGGAACTGATGGCATATTTTGACTTCTGCAAGACCTTGACCTTCTCGGCGCTGCTCGCGCTGGGCCTGGGTGTGGCTCAGCCGGCCGCTGCGTTCCCTGACAGGGAAGTGACCTACATCATCCCCTTCAACGCGGGCGGCGAGTCCGATGTGACGGCCCGCCTACAGGAAGGGCCCTTTCAGAAGATCACCGGCCAGAATTTCGTGATCCAGTACATGGTCGGTGCGGGCGGAGCCACCGCCTGGTCGCAGCTCAACGGCATGCAGGCCGACGGGCACCTCATCATGGGGATCAACCTGCCCCACCTCTTCCTTCAGCCCATGGAGGGCACCGTCGGCTACAAGACGGAAGACATTACTGTTCTCAATGTCTTCCAGCTTACGCCCCATGCGCTCATCGTTCCGGCGGACAGCCCGATTGAGACCCTTGAGGACTACATCGCCGAGGCCAAGGCGGCGCCCGGCGCGATTACCGTCGCCGGAACGGGCTCGAACTCGGCAAACCAGGTGGCGCAGCTCACCTTCGACAAGGCCGCAGGCATCGCGACGACCTATGTTCCCTTCACCGGCACCGCCGCGACCACAGCCGCCCTTCTCGGCAATCAGGTCCGCGCGCAATGGGGCTTCACGACCGTCGCGGCGGAACAGGGCGAGAATGTGCGGATGCTCGCCGTCGCCATGGAGGAACGCCATCCGCTATTCCCCGACGTGCCCACCTTCAAGGAGAAGGGCATCGATCTCGTCGGCGGCGCCCATCGCGGCATCGCCGTGCCGAAGGACACGCCGGAGGAACTGCGCCAGCAGCTTTCTGACATCTTTTCCCAGATCAACAGCGACCCGGACTTCCGCAGCAGGATGGAAGAGGGCGGCTATGTGCTCGTTGATATCGGCTATGAGGTGATGGACGAGTTCATGAGCGAGCTCGGCGCGGAATATATCGAGGTTGGCAAGCTCCTCGGGCTCGTGAAGTAATCGCAACCGAAAAAAGCCTCCGGCGCGGGAATCCGGCCGGAGGCATCAACCGAGACCCTGTGGCAATCATGATCTTGGAGCACCTTGCCGCCTCCCTCTCGGTGGCCAATCTCCTTCTGGCGCTTGCCGGCGTTACCGCCGGCACCGTCATCGGCGCGCTGCCCGGCCTGACGGCGACGATGGCCATAGCGGTGCTGACTCCCCTCACCTTCACGCTGGAGCCCTCCTCGGCGCTCATCGCGCTCGGTGCTATCTACACGGGCGGCATCTATGGAGGATGCTACGCAGCAATTCTCATCAACACGCCGGGAACGCCCTCCTCCATCGCCACGACGCTGGACGGCTTTCCGATGGCGAAACGCGGCGACGGCGACCTCGCCCTGACACTGGCCGTTCTGGCATCCGTCTTTGGCGGCATAGTCGGCGCTCTCGCCCTGCTGTTCATCAGTCCCCTGCTTGCGAAGGTGGCGCTTGCTTTCGGGCCGGTTGAATATTTCTGGCTCGCCATTCTCGGCCTCACGCTGGTCGCGGCCCTGTCGGAAGGCAGCCTTATCAAGGGCCTGATCGGGTGCTGCTTCGGACTGCTCATCGCATTGGTGGGAACGGCCATCGTTGGCGGCGATACCCGATTTGTCTTCGGCACGACGACCCTGCTTGGCGGCGTTGATGTGATCGTGGGGCTCATCGGCCTTTTCTGTATCCCCGTCCTGATCGACCTGGTCGCCACGCCGGAGGCGCATCTGAAGATGAGTTCCGATGTGCGCGGATTCCGGCTGAAGGAAGCGCTCTCGATCGCCTGGAAAAGCAAATGGAACATGCTGCGCAGCTCCGCGCTCGGCACGATTATCGGCATCCTGCCGGCGGCCGGTGGGCCTGTCGCCTCGCTGATCGCCTATGCCGAAGCGCGGCGCGCCTCGAAGCGCCCGCAGAATTTCGGCAAGGGCGAGCCTGACGGGCTTATCGCCTCCGAGAGCGCCAACAATGCTACGGTGGGCGGCGGCCTGATACCGACCCTGACGCTCGGCATCCCCGGCACCCCGGCGGATGCGATCATCCTGGGAGCGCTTCTTGTCCACGGCGTGCGCATCGGACCGAACCTGTTCAGCAATCAGAGTTCGATCGTCTACACTTTCATGTTCGGGCTGATCATCGCGACGATCATGATGCTGCCCGTCGGTCTGATCCTGGGCCGCTACTTCTACCGCTCCATCATCGCCATTCCCAAGGCCATTCTAGCGCCGGGCATCGCCTTCCTCACCATCCTCGGTACCTATGCCGTTCACAACAACATTTATGAGGTCTGGCTGATGCTCGGGCTCGGCGGCGTCGGTTGGATACTGCAGAAGATGGGCGTGCCTCCCGCCCCGATCGTCCTCGGCCTCGTGCTCGGCCCCATTGCCGAACAGGGCTTCGTCCAGGCATGGCTGATCGGCAACGCCACCGGCAACGTCCTCGGCATGTTTTTTGGACGGCCGATCTCGATCGCGATCATCTGCGTCGCACTCCTGGTCTTGTTCTATCCGGCCATAACCGCACGTTTCGCAAGGAGGGTGCCCGATGAAGGCGCGTGAAATGGACCGTTCCGGGCTCGTGCTGGCGGCCGGCTCGGCAGGCCTTGCAGTCTATGTAGTTTGGGAGGCTCAGCGCTTTTCGCCGCTCGCCTCGGTGTTCCCGCGATTCATTGCCATCGTGCTCATCGTCGCGGCAGCCGCGCTCACCCTCTTGATTTTCCTCGGTCGTCAGAAGCCGCCGAAATCCGGCACCGGCTCGAATGCAAGACGGCTGGCGCTGGTGGTTTCCATGGTCGCCTGGCTTGCCCTCGTTCCCGTCGCCGGATTCCTGGTTGCCTCCCTGTTGGGATTTGCCGCCGTGGGAATGGTGGCGAAATATGATGACTGGTCCGTCCGCCGCTGGCTTTCCTTCGCCCTGGCTACGGTGATCAGTGTCGGACTTTTCTGCTTCATATTCTCGCAGCTGTTGAACGTGCCCCTGCCGAAGGGATTGCTTCCCCTATGAATACCTCCGTTTCCGCCGCCCGCGAGGCGACAGGCTTCCGCACCTTCACCGTCATGGATGGAGAGGCGCTCGTGTTGCGCGCACCGACGCCCTATCCGATCCGCACCGCCTTCGGCACGATGCACGACCGCCCCGCCGTACTCATCCGTATAACCGATGAGACGGGAACGGTCGGTTGGGGAGAAGTCTGGTGCAATTTTCCCTCGGTCGGCGCCGAGCACCGCGCACGCCTCATAAATTCGATCCTGCTGCCGCTGCTCAAAGGCAGGACGGTGGAGAATCCGGAAGCCATCTTTGCCGAACTCTCCTCCCGCACGCGGCTGCTTGCTCTTCAGTCGGGGGAAGCAGGCCCATTCGCGCAAGCCATCGCCGGAGTGGATATTGCCTTGTGGGACATTGCCGCCAAAAGGCTCGGCAAGCCTCTCTGGCAGGTGCTCGGCGGCAGGGGAGCGCCGCAGGTTCCCGCCTATGCCAGCGGCATCAATCCGGAGGCGCCGGAGAGGGTCGTGGAAGCTCAACACGCGCGCGGCTTCAGGGCGTTCAAGCTGAAGGTCGGTTTCAGCCGGGAGACTGATCTTGAAAATGCCGCCCGCGTGCGCGCGGTCATCGGTCCGGACATGCCTTTCATGGTTGACGCGAACCAGGCTTGGGATTTGGACAAGGCAATCGAGATGGCCCGCGCGCTCGAGCCTTTCGCACCGCAATGGCTGGAAGAGCCGCTTGCGGCGGACCGGCCTCTGTCCGAATGGCAGACCCTCGCGCAGAAGACGACGATCCCGCTGGCCGCGGGAGAAAATCTGCGCGGGCTCTCCAGCTTCGACGAGATGGTTCAAAGCAACGCAGTGGGTGTCATCCAGCCGGACCTTGCGAAATGGGGCGGCGTCTCCGGCTGCCGGCGCGCCGCCCAGCGCATTCTCGAGGCAGGCGGGCGCTATTGCCCCCACTTCCTCGGCGCGGGGGTTGGGCTTCTTGCCTCCGCGCATCTGCTGAAAGCGGCAGGCGGCGACGGGATGTTGGAGGTCGATGTCAACGACAACCCGCTGCAGCGCGAGCTTCTGCCGCCCTTCCCGGAAATCGCGGACGGAAGCGTGAAGCTGCCATCGGAGCCGGGCCTAGGGATCGTCCCTCGTGAGGAGACGATCGCGCGCTACCGCACGCTCTGACGGACGGAACAGGCGCCAACGCGACGGCGTAGCCGAGGACTGAAATCCCTCACCATTCCGCATAGGTGCCGTCCGGATGCGTCCAGTCGGCGTCGGGCAGGCGCCAGTCCTGCTGCTTGGCTTCGATCGCATCGGTGTCGAGCGTGATACCCAGCCCCGGAGCGTCGTTAACCGCAAAAACGCCGTCCACCGTCGTAAGCGGCGTGGGATCCTTGAGGTAGTCCAGCAGATCGGCCTTGGGCAACCCTGCAAATCCGGCGTGGTAATGCAGGCCCAGGCTCTGTTCCTGAATCACCACATTGGGGCAGCAGAAGGCCACTTGCAGGGAGGCTGCCAGCGAAACCGGCCCGTTCGGGCAATGCGGCGCGACGGCCACGTCGTAGACCTCGGCCATGCGGGCGATCTTCTCCAGCTCGAACAGGCCGGTGATCGACACGTCCGGCTGGATGATGTCGATCGCCCCCGTATCCAGAACCCGCTTGAACTCCCAGCGCGAGATCAGCCGCTCGCCAGTGGCGACGGGAATGGAGCGCGCCGCGCGCGCCAGCATCTTCAGCGTTTCCTCGTTCTCCGGCGTCGAGCTCTCCTCCACCCACATGGGATGGAACTGCTCCAGCTCCGCCAGCAACGGCTTCAGCGCGGCGCGGTGGACGCGCCCATGTAGGTCCAGCGCGATATCAAGCTTGTTGCCGAAAGCGTCCCGCAGCGCTCCCATGCGCGCGGCTGCGGCATCGATCAGGTCCCGCTCGCCGACATGGCCGAGCGCGGGCGTCGCGTTCATCTTGACGGCCGAGAAGCCCTCCTCGATGCGCTTGCGCGCATGCTCGACGACATCATTGGGGCTGTCGCCGCCGATCCACGCATAGGCGCGGACATGCTTGCGCACGAGGCCGCCTAGGAATTCGTGGACGGGCATTCCCGCCCGCTGCCCCTTGATGTCCCACAGCGCCTGCTCGATGCCCGCCGCAGCGGTGGCGAGCACTGGGCCGTGGCGAAAGAATGCACCGCGCCGCAGCCGCTGCGCGATATCCTCGATCCGGGAGGCATCGACGCCCGCCAGATTGGCCGCCATGTCCTCGATGGCGCCCACCACGGCGCGCGCCCGTTTCGGGATGATGGATTCGCCCCAGCCGGTGAGGCCGTCATCCGTGGTCACTCGGACGAAGATCCACCGCGGCGGAACGCGGAACGTCTCGATGCTGGCGATACGCGCCATGACCTGCTCCCTGTCGAATTGGCCGTTCAGATCCGCAATGCCGTTCGTGCGGCGGCGCGGATCAGCGCAGCGTCACGCTGCTTTCCGGATCGAAAAGATAGAGATGCTTCGCGTCCGCGCGGAATGTCACGGAATCCCCTGCCCTCACCTGCTGCTCGCGCGGCACGCGCGCCGTCAGCGCGCCGCCGTCCACAACGAAATGGACGTATTGCTCCGAACCCAGCATCTCCACCGCCTCCACGGTCCCGTGAAGCAGGATGTCGGCCGTATCGTCCTCCTTGTTCGTCAGCGAGAGGCGTTCCGGGCGAATGCCCATCGTCACCTTGGCCTTGCCGTGCCTGCGAAGAAGCGCGTGCTGTGCCTCGGTCAGGCGCACGCGCCCCGCGGCGGGCTTCGCCTCGGCCGAGGCGACCGGGCAGTCGAAGAAGCCCATGGCCGGCGTTCCGATGAAGGAAGCGACGAACTTGTTGTCCGGGTTGTCGTAGAGCTCGTCCGGCGTGCCGACCTGATGGATGCGCCCATCGGCCATGACCACGATGCGGTCGCCCATCGTCAGCGCCTCCACCTGGTCGTGGGTCACATATACCGCCGTCGCGGCGACCGCGCGGTGCACCTTCAGGATTTCGGTGCGCATCTGGACGCGCAGATGCGCATCGAGGTTCGACAGCGGCTCATCCAGGAGGAAGACCTTGGGATCGCGCACGATGGCCCGCCCGAGCGCCACGCGCTGACGCTGGCCACCCGAGAGCTGGCGCGGCCGGCGCGCCAGATAGGGGGCGATGTTGAGCATTTCCGAGGCCCTGCGCACGCGCCGGTCGATCTCGTCCTTCGGCATCTTCCGTCGCTTGAGGCCGAAGGCCATGTTTTCGTAGACCGTCATGTGCGGGTAGAGCCCGTAGTTCTGGAAGACCATCGCGATGTCCCGGTCGCCCACATCGACATCGTTGACAAGCGTATCGTCGAAATAGAGATCGCCCGCGGTGATGTGCTCCAGACCCGCTATGATGCGCAGCAGCGTCGTCTTGCCCGAGCCGGAAGGCCCGACCAGCACGATGAATTCGCCGTTCTTTATCTCCAGGTTGCAGTCGCGAAGAACCGGCACATTGCCGTAGTGCTTCTCGACATTGCGCAGCACGATTCTGGTCATTCGGGATTTCCTGATTGTTCTTGCTTGCCGAAGGACGACTGGAACGGGTCCGGCCTGCGGCTGATGCTGCGGCCGCCATCGACAGGCAGCGCCGCACCGGTGATGAAGGCGGCTTCGGCAGAAGCCAGAAAGGCGACGGCCGCGGCCACTTCCGCAGCGTGGCCCTCGCGGCCAAGCAGCGCGGCGGTCATGGATGCGGGTTTACTGACGGTTGCCCTCTCGGCCAGGGTCTGTTTGAAGGAATCCGTCGCAATCACGCCCGGCAGCACCGCGTTGACGCGGATGCGCGGCGCAAGCTCGACCGCAAGCGCGCGGGTGAGCGCAGCGATGGCCCCCTTGCTTGCGACATAGGCCGCATAGGTGGGCACGGGAAGATCCGCCTGGATCGAGCCGATATTGATGATCGCGCCCGCACCCTGCTCCTGCATGGGTCCCGCCGCCGCGCGGCAGAGGACGGCCGTCGCCGTTACGTTCACCGCGAAAATCCGCTCGAATTCCTCCTCGGACGCCTCCGTGAAGGCACGCCGCTCGCCATGAAAAGCCGCGTTGTTGACAAGGATGTCGAGCCGGTTCCAGTGCGCGAGCGCGACCGGCACCAGTCGCGCGCGGTCCTGCGCGCTGGCGAGATCCGCCGCGGCCGTTTCAACCTCCGCCCCTTCCGCGCGCAGCGCTTCGGCGGCGTCGGCAAGGCGGACTTCATCCACATCCGTCATCAGGACCGCAGCCCCTTCCGAGGCAAGCCGTCCTGCGATGGCAAAGCCGATGCCGCCTGCCGCTCCGGTGACAAGCGCAACCTGGCCGCCGAACCGCCCGGCAACCTTTCTGTCTGGACTCACGTCAGGCACCGGCGACGGCTCCCGAGGTAAGCCCGCGCACCATAGACCGCTGCACGGCGAAGAAGGCGATCATCAGCGGCAGGGTGGTGATCGTCGCCGCAGCCATCATGCCGCCCCAGTCCGTCTTGAACTGGCCGGTAAAGGTAAGCACCAGCGCGGCCGGCAGGGTCTGCTTCTCCATCGTGGTGATGAAGGTCAGCGGGTAAATCAGATTGTTCCAGGCTTCCATGAACACGAACGTCCCGGTGGTAAGAATGCCTGGCATGATGAGTGGCACGACGACCCTAAGCAGGATCTGCCAGCGCGGATAGCCATCGACGCGAGCGGCTTCCTCCACCTCGATCGGCACCGCATCCACGAAGCTCTTCATCATCCAGACCGCGAAGGGCAGGCCGAACGTGGTGAAGCCCACCACGAGGCCGGTTCCGGTGTCGAGAAGGCGTGCGTTGAGCAGGAGAAGATAGAGCGGCGCCAGCACCACTACCATTGGCAGCATGCGGAAGGCGAGGATGGTGTATCCCACCGTCCCGGCAAGCCGGAAGCGAGCCCGCGACAGCGCGTAGGCCGCGGGTGTTGCGATGACGACGCAGACGACCGCCGTCAACAGGCAGCTCAGGACCGTGTTAAAGAAGAAGGCGACGAAAGGCAGCGAGGTGCCCGTCAGGCCGATATAGTTGGCGAATGTCGGTGCCTCCGGCCACAGCGTCGGGTGGAGGCGCGTCGCCTCCAGCTCCGTCTTGAGCGACGTCGAAAGCATCCAGTAGATCGGCGCCAGGCTCCAGAAGAGCGCGAAGGCGATCGCCGTCCAGCGCACGATGCTTCCCGGCGCCAGACGCGGGCGCGAGATTTTTGTTGCCGTACTCATCGTTTTTCCATCCGCAGCGCTCGCATGTAGAGCCAGGCGAGCGCCATCAGCATCACGAGCCAGATGACTCCGACGGCCGATGCATAGCCGAACTCGAAGCTCTCGAAGGCCAGCCGGTAGACATAGATCACCAGCGTGCTGGTCGAATATCCGGGACCGCCCTGGGTCATTGCCCAGATCTTGGCGAAATCGTTGAAGTTGGAAATGACCATGAGGAGGCTGCTGATCAGCAGCGGATTGCGCAGGAACGGCAGCTTGATGTGCCAGATCATGCCCCAGGTGCCCGCCCGGTCCACGCGCGCCGACTCGATCACCTCATTGGGGATGGCCGAAAGCGCGGCACTGACGAGCAGGAAGAAGAACGGCGCCATCGCCCAGATGTTGGCGACCATCACCGCCGGCAGTGCGAGCATCGCCGAATTGAGCCATGGCACCGGGTCGTTGATAATGCCCGCCCAAAGAAGCACGGCGTTGATGATGCCGCCGTTCTGCAGATACATGTAGCGGAACAGAAACGCCACCACGACGAACGGCACGGCCCAGGGCATCAGAAGCAGCGTGCGCACGGCACGGAAGCGCGCGCCGCCGAGGTTTTCGGTAAGCAGGGCTAGGACGAGCCCAAGCAGCGCGGCAATGCCGACACTGCCGAATGTGTAGATCGCAGTGTTGAGGAGCGACTGCCAGAAGACGGAATCGGCGGCCAGCTTCGCGTAGTTCTGCGCGCCGACATAGTTGGCCGGAGTGAAGTCGAGCAGGTTGTAATCCTGCACCGACAGAAGGATCGTGTAGACGACGGGATAGCCCACGACCACCGCCATGACGATGAGCGTCGGCAGGACCATCCAGTCGAGCCATGGCTCGCGCCGGGCACGGGGCCGGGCGCGAGCATTTGTCGTGATAACGTCGGCAGTCATCTTTACTGCGGGAGCTGCTGCTGGATCGAAGCGGCAATCTCGTCGATCGGCTTCGTACCCGTGACGGCCTCCTGCACGCCAGCCATCACCGCCGTCGCGGCGGCGGCGAACTCGGGCCCGTAGGGCTGCGGCGCCAGCGTCGGAATAATTTCCTCGGAGAACGCCTTGAAGACCGGCGCGCTCAGCACTTCGTCAAGCTCGGCATTGCCCGTCGACTTGATCGAAGGCAGCGAGGAATTCACGCTCGTCGTGTAGTTGGCGATCGCATCGGGCGAGGTCGCCAGATACTCGATGAACTTCCAGGCCGCTTCCTTGTTCTTGCTGGCGGAGAACATGATGAGCTGGTGCCCGCCCTCGAAGGTCGTGGCCTTGCCGCCACCCACGGGCAAGGTCGTCACACCCCAGGTCTCGTAGAACTCCTCGTCGGACATGCCGCTTGCTGCCTGCATCACGCCCTTGAGCAGCACCTGGTCCCAGATGAAGGCGACATTGCCCTGCGCTGCAAGCGGGCGGAACTCGCCAATGCGGCGGCCCGGATCGATGTAGCCGGCCTGCGCGATCTCGCGCATCCAGTTAAGATAGGCCGTCATCTCCTCAGATTCGGCACCGGTCGCGCCCTCGCCCACGGGCACCGCACCGAAGGACTGCATCCACGGCCAGTTGGAGCTCAGCGCGAAGGGACGGTTGGTCGTGTCGATCGCAAGGGGAATGACATCCGGCTGGCTCGACTTGATCGCCGCCAGGGCCTCATTCAGCTCGTCGATGGTGCGGGGCGGGTTCTCGGGATCGAGACCGGCTTGTTCCATGATCTTCTTGTTGTACCAGAAGCCGGCTGGCGACTGATTCCAAGGGAAGGCGAACAGCGATCCGTCCTTGTCGCGAAGACCGGCGTCGGCGCCAGACTTCAGATTGGCAGCAAGCTCGTCGCTGACATAGCTGTCGAGCGGCTCGAGCGCCCCGGTGGAGCCAAGCAGGACCGTATCGTTGCCGGCGATCTGCGCCACATCCGGCGGGTTGCCCGACCGGGCGCGCAGGACGAGCTGCCGCGCGATCTCGGAGAAGGAAATCGCCTCGCTGACGATGTCAATATCCGGGTTCGCGGCCTCGAAATCGGCAATTACCTTCTCGATGCCGGGCTTGGTGGTTCCTTCGGCTGCCGCCCAATTGGCAAAGGTGATCGTGATCTTTTCCTGGGCGGAAGCCGTCACGGCCATTCCCGCAGCAATGCCCGCAACGGAGACCGCGGCGAGGAGCTTCAGAACGCTTTTGCGGTTTCGAATCATTCCAACCTCCCTGGACGAATGCGACCAGCCGGAAGCACCCCGCCTCCGCCGTCGCCCACTTTCTTATATAAGACATAAGATATAAGTTGTGGCAATGCGCTTTGGACGGCGTTAAAGCCATTTCTGAAAGCCAACGGGATTTTGGCGCCAAGGGTCCGAGAGGGAGAAGAAAAATTGGATTTGCCGCTGAACGCTTTCAAAGAAAATATGACGCGCAAACCGCCGATGATTGGCGTCTGGGCCATGAGCGGCAGTGCGGTGGCCGCCGAGGCGCTGGGCTATGCGGGCTACGATTTCATCGTCCTCGACATGGAGCATGCGCCCAACGACCCGCCGCGCACGCTGGGACTTCTCCAGGCCGTCGCGGGCACGCCCTCCAGCGCCGTGGTGCGTCTGCCGTGGAACGACCCGGTGATCGTCAAGCAGGTGCTTGATTTCGGCGCTGAGACGGTCATGTTCCCCTATGTCCAGAATGCGGAGGAGGCGCGAAAGGCCGTCGCGGCGACGCGCTATCCCCCGGAGGGTATACGCGGCTTTGCCGGCATGAGCCGCGCCACGCGCTATGGCGGCGTGAAGGATTATGCCCGCAGGGCGGTGGACGGGATCTGCGTCATCGTTCAGATCGAAACGCAAAAGGCGCTTGGCAACATCAGGGAGATCGCAGCCGTTCCCGGCGTTGACTGCATCTTCATAGGGCCGGGTGACCTCTCCGCCGACATGGGCTTCATCGGCCAGCCGGGCCATGGCGAGGTTCAGAAGGTTCTTGCCGATGCCGCCGCCCGCTGCGCCGAGCTCGGCAAGCCCTGCGGAATCCTCGCGGCGAATGCGGCGCAGGCTCGCGATTATCTCGCCTACGGCTACAGTTGGGTGGCCTCGGGCTCCGACCTTGGCTTGCTGATGTCAAACGCCCGCAGCGAGCTTGCAACTTTGAGGAGCGCTTGAACGCCATGCGGACCCTGACGCCGAAGGTGGAGCGGATTGCCTCCTACACCGCCCTTGTCGGAGAAAGCGCGATCTGGGATAGGCGCGAGGAGGCTCTGCTGTGGGTTGATATCATGGGGCGAAAGGTGCTGCGCACACGGCCCACGAGCGGAGAAACAGAAAGCTGGGACTTCCCCGAAATGACGGGGTTCGTTCAGCCCGCCGATGACGGAACCCTGCTCGTCGGCCAGCACGACACGATCCTGAAGTTCGATCCGGCCGATGGAAGCCGGCGCCTGTTCACCCGACTGGAGGCCTCCGTCTCGGGCAACCGCACCAACGATGCATGCTGCGACGTGCAAGGCCGACTTTGGCTCGGCACCATGCCGCTGCCCGAGACCGGGCTCAAGCCCGTGGGAAAGCTCTTCCGGATCGACAGCGATGGCAGCATCACCCTGATCGAAAGCGGATTGACCATTCCCAACGGCATCGCCTTCAGCCCGGACGGCCGGACCGTCTATTGGGCCGACACGCCTCTGACACCCTTCCAGGTCTGGCGTGCTCGCTACGATCCGGAGACTGGGATGCCGGGCGAAAAGGAGCTTTTCGTTAAGCTGCCGGAGGGAGGCGGTCGCCCTGATGGCGCGACGGTCGATGCCAGCGGATGCTACTGGCTCGCCGCGGTGCGGGGATCGCAGCTGCTTAGATACACGCCCGAAGGAAAGCTCGACCTCACCGTCCGCCTGCCCGTGGCGCGCCCGACAAAAATCGCCTTTGGCGGCTCCGACATGAAGACGATGTTCGTCACATCGCTCAGCGACGGTCTTGCGCCCGAGGAGAAAGGCCCGCTCGATGGCAGCCTTCTGGCGCTGGATCTCGGCATCCAGGGCCTGCCGCCCACGGAGTTCGCTACGCCGGGGGTTGAAGGTTTTGCCCCAGCCTAGGAATAAGCTGGCGCGTTCCGCCCAGCCAATGACCAACGCCAATGGTTTGCGGAAGCCGACATGTCTTGCCAATATCTCCCCCCTTTTTGCGGGGGAGAAAGCATCTTCTTGGGCTTAGCGGAGCTAAGTCCAGAGCGGGGACTAACGGAGATGTCACCAACTCCCGGCCATTCAGCTCAGGTCGGATGCGTAGTGCATCGAATCGGTGAGGCAGCGTGACCGGCGATACTCCACCGGACGCTTGTTAAGATCGAAGGCGACGCGCCTGATTTCCAGAAGGGGCGCCCCGATCGCGCAGCCAAGCTCGGCGAGGTCGGCCTCGCCGGCGGCCACCGCCTTCAGCTTTTCGGAGATGCGGGTGATCGTGATGCCCCAGCGCTGCGAATAGAGGCGGTAGACATTGTTCGGGATTTCCTCGAGCTCCCCGAGATCCACAAACTGCGCCACGGGCAGCGAGAGGATCTCGCGCATGATGAGCTCCGATCCGTGATAGCGCAGGCGCGAGATGCGCCAGACCTCGGCCTTCGGTTCAAGCTCCAGCGCCTCGCGCTCCTCCTCGCTCGGAGCGGCCGAGCGCACATCCAGCACCTTTGAGACCGGGAAAAGCCGCTCGCCGGAATCGGGGTAGAGCCGGAAGAACTGAAACAGGATGCGGCTCTCCTCATATTCCGCAACGAAGGTGCCTCTGCCCTGCCGGCGCACCAGAATGCGCTCAGCCGTCATCGCGTCAAGCGCCTTGCGGACAGTGCCCTGGCTTACGCCAAGCTCGCGCGCAAGCTCCTGCTCGCTCGGGAGCATGGTCCCCGGCTGCCAGCGCCCGCTCGCCAGATGCCGGGTGATCTCCTCGCGCACCTGCTGATAGAGTGGGCGGAAGCCCAGTTTCGAATCCGCGCGTGCGTCCATCCGCGTCAACCACCTCCGAATTATTCATTTAGCAATAGCGAAGTCCGATTGACAACGCTACAGTTTCGTATCTTATGTCTTATATAAGATTAAGGCAGCCAGGGAGAGAAGGGTGAGCGCACCGCATCTTTTGGTTCACGATAAGCGCGACAATGTCGGCGTCGTAGTGGTCGAGGGCCTGAAAGCCGGTACCGAAATGCTCTGTGTGGTGACGGAGGACAATTCGAGCTTCACGCTGAAAGTGATCGACGACGTGCCGATCGGGCACAAGGTGGCGCTGACCGACCTCAAGGTCGGCGATACGGCGATCAAGTATGGCGAGGACATCGGCCGCATCGTCGCCGACGTCGCCAAGGGCGGACATGTCCATGTCCACAACCTGAAGACCAAGCGCTGGTAATGGAGACGCGCCTTTCACTCGAGCCGCGTTGCAGAGCCCGTTTTTCGTAGCGGGCCACTGGTTGGCGCGCCGAAGGCCGGACGCCGTGGAATGGAGTGAAGCCGAAGAATCCTAACCGATACGGGACATAGAACGATGCCTTCCAAATATTCCAACCTCACTTTCAAGGGCTACCGGCGCGAAAACGGCCGCGTCGGCGTGCGCAACCACGTCGTGATCCTGCCGGTGGACGACATTTCCAACGCGGCCTGCGAGGCCGTGGCGAACAACATCAAGGGCACGCTGGCCCTGCCGCACGCCTACGGGCGGCTCCAGTTCGGCGCCGATCTCGACCTGCATTTCCGAACCATGATCGGCACGGGCTCGAACCCCAATGTGGCGGCAGTGGTCGTCATCGGCATCGAGCCCGGCTGGACCAAGAAGATCGTCGACGGAATCGCCGAAACGGGCAAGCCGGTGGCGGGCTTTTCCATCGAGCAGAACGGCGACCTGAAGACGATCATGGACGCCTCCCGCAAGGCCAAGGAATTCGTGCACTACGCCACCGAACTGCAGCGCGAGGAGTGCTCGATTTCGGAGCTGTGGGTTTCGACTAAGTGCGGCGAGAGCGACACGACGACGGGCCTCGGCTCCTGCCCCACCGTCGGCAACATGTACGACAAGCTGCTGCCCGAAGGCATCTATGGCGTCTTCGGAGAGACGTCGGAGATCACCGGCGCCGAACACATCGCTAAGGCCCGCGCCATCAATCCTGAGGTCGGCGAGCGCTGGTACAAGGTGTGGAAAGCCTATCAGGACGAGGTGATCGAGGCGCACAAGGTCGATGATCTTTCCGAGAGCCAGCCGACCAAGGGCAACATCGAAGGCGGCCTGACGACCATCGAGGAAAAGGCGCTCGGCAATCTGGAGAAGATCGGCCGCACGTCCCGCTATATCGACGTTCTGGAGCCGGCGGAGACACCTAAATCGGGTCCCGGCCTCTATTTCATGGATACGTCCTCGGCGGCTGCGGAATGCGTCACGCTGATGGCGGCGGCCGGATATGTGGTCCACACCTTCCCCACGGGCCAGGGCAACGTCATCGGCAATCCGATCGTGCCGGTCATCAAGATTTCGGCCAATCCGCGCACCGTCCGCACGATGAGCGAGCATATCGATGTCGACGTTACCGGCATTTTGCGGCGGGAGCTCACCATTGACCAGGCCGGCGATCTGCTGATCGACAACATCATCCGCACCGCCAATGGCCGGCACACTTCCGCAGAGGCGCTGGGTCACCGCGAATTCGTGATGACCAAGCTCTATCGGAGCGCCTGACCGCCGCAGAAGGCCTCGATAATGACCGTCCAGATGTGGCCGCTGGCCGGGCGCGGCCGGCTGAGAACGCTTTGTGCGCTGACGCCGGGGCTCGTTCTTCCGCTGACGGTCGCCGCGGCCGCCTTCTTCGCGGCCGGGGCGACCGGCGCACCGGTGATGCTCTTCGCGCTCGTGATCGGGATCGCCCTCAGCACCGTTTCGGAGGACGCTCGCTTTCATGCGGGGCTTTCCTTCGCATCGAGGCCAGTGCTGCAGTTCGGTGTCGCCCTTCTGGGGCTCAACATCTCGGTCGCCCAGGTGGCAAGCCTCGGCGGCCAAACCCTTCTTCTGGTGGCCGCAGGCACCGCGGTCTCGATTGCAAGCGGCCTTGCCCTCTCGCGTTGCTCCGGCCTGCCGCGGGCCTTCGGCGTGCTTGCAGGCGGGGCGACGGGCATTTGCGGTGCCTCGGCTGCCCTCGCTATTTCCTCGACGCTTCCGCCCTCCCCTCATCGGGATCGGGACACGGCCTTTGTCATCGTCGCGGTCACCACGCTTTCGACCATCGCCATGGTGGCCTATCCACTGATCGCGCATCTGCTCGGCTTCAACGACCGCCAGACCGGCATCTTTCTCGGCGCGACCATTCACGACGTGGCTCAGGTGGTCGGCGCCGGCTATGCGGTCTCGAACGAAGCGGGCGAGACGGCCACCATCGTCAAGCTGTTCCGCGTGGCCCTGCTTCTGCCGACAGTGCTTTCCATCGCGCTCCTCACGCGCTCGCGCGCCCCGACGGACGGAAAGCTCCCCTGGCTTCTGCCGCCTTTCGCCATCGCCTTCGCCGTGCTGGTGATCATCAATTCGGCAGGTATCATTCCGGCAGGTCTGCGGAACGCCGGCAGCCTGGTTTCGAGTTGGTGTCTTGCAACGGCCGTCGCCGCGATCGGCATCCGGACCTCTATTGCGGCGACGCTCAGAATGGGATGGTCGGCATTGGTGGTCCCCGTGGGCGCAACCCTCGCGCTGATGGCCTTCGTCATTGCAGTTGAAATCATTGTGGGAACCTAGCCATGGCCGAAATCGTGGTCAGCGAATTCATGGACGAGGCCGCACTCGACGGCCTCAAGCAGCGCTACAGCGTGCTTTACGATCCCGGCCTAGTGGACGCGTCGGACCGGCTTCACGCAGAGCTTGCCGAGGCGATCGCGCTCATCGTCCGTAACCGCACCCAGGTGCGCGCGGACCTGCTCGACCGCGCGCCTCGCCTGCGCTGCGTGGGGCGTTTGGGTGTCGGCCTAGACAATATCGATCTTGATGAATGCCGGCGGCGCGGCATCGCGGTGCATCCGGCCACGGGCGCGAACAACCTGTCCGTTGCCGAATATGTGATCACGGCGGCGCTCGTTCTTCTGCGCGGAGCCTGGTTCTCCTCGGCCGCGGTGGCGCAAGGCCTGTGGCCCCGGCAGGCGCTGATGGGCCGCGAGCTTTCCGGCCGCACCATGGGCCTCATCGGCTTCGGCGCGATCGCCCGGGAGGTCTCAACCCGCGCGCGGGCGCTCGGCATGGAGATTGCCGCCTTCGATCCGCATGTTGCGGCGGACGACCCCGCCTGGCAACAGGCTCGCAGAATGGCCTCCCTTGACGAGCTTCTCGGCCTTGCCGACGTCATCAGCCTCCATGTCCCGCTCACGCCGGGAACGGCCAGAATGATCGGCGCGGAACAGATCACGCGAATGCGGCCGGGCGCCATCCTGATCAACGCAGCGCGAGGTGGCATCGTGGACGAACAGGCCGTTGCCGAAGCGCTGAAGGCCGGCAGGATCGGCGGCGCGGCTCTCGACGTGTTCGAGACCGAACCGCTCACCGCCGAGGCGGGGGCGAAATTCGCCGGCATTCCCAATCTCGTGCTCACGCCGCATATTGCAGGCGTGACGGAGGAATCGAACGTCCGCGTCAGCCAGGTCGTCGCGGAGAAGGTCATGGCAGAGCTGGAGGGTACGGCATGAGTGAGGTGCGGCTTTCTCCTGCGGAGGTCCACGCGCTCATCAAGGACGCGCTCGTACGCTCCCGCACGTCGGAGCCGAACGCCGCCTCGGTTGCCAGCGCGCTCGTGGAAGCGGAGCTTGCGGGACAGAGCGGACATGGTCTGCGCCGCGTTGCGGCCTATGCGGCCCAGGCGAGAGCCGGCAAGGTTGACGGCTTCGCAATCCCTTCCGTTGAAAAACCCCGCCCCGCGGTGCTTGCCGTCGATGCCGCCAACGGATTTGCCTTTCCCGCCCTCGACCTTGCTTTCGAGCCTTTGAGCGAATGCGCGCGCACCCAGGGCATCGCACTGGCGGGCTTTCGCAGGTCGCATCATTGCGGGGTGGCGGGCGTGATCGTGGAGCGCTACGCCCGCGCGGGACTTGTCGCACTGATGTTCGCCAATTCCCCGGCGGCCATGGCCCCATGGGGATCGAACCGCCCCCTTTTCGGCACAAATCCTATCGCTTTTGCCGCGCCGCTTGGGGGAAAGGATCCCGTTGTCGTGGACGTGTCGCTCTCCAGGGTGGCGCGCGGGAAGATCATGGCGGCCGCCCAGAAGGGCACACCGATTCCCGAAGGCTGGGCCTTCGATACCGCTGGCCGGCCGACCACAGATCCCAAGGCAGCCTTGGCGGGCACCATGGCGCCTCTCGGCGATGCCAAGGGCACCGCGCTGGCGCTGATGGTCGAACTGCTCTCCGCCGGGCTGACGGGCGCCAACTACGCCTATGAGGCAAGCTCGTTCTTCGACGACAAGGGAGATCCGCCGGGCGTCGGGCAGACCATCATCTGCATCGATCCCGCCGCGTTCGGCGGCTCCGCCATTGTCGAGCGTTTCGCCGCCATGGCAGAGTTGGTCGCCGGTGCGCCGGGCGCCCGCCTTCCAGGCCAACGCCGGCATACCCTTAAGGCAAAGCTGCTTGAAGAAGGTATCGCGGTCGAACAGGCCCTGCTGGATCAGATCCGGGCCATCGGCTGACCGCATGGGCGCGGGCGGACATCTGCACGCCGTCAGCACAGCTTGGCCATGGCGACGGCTCCGCCCACAAGGAGGTAATGCCGATGGGATTATTCCCGATTAGCATTACCCTTGACGCGAAAAAGGACCCCGGACGAGCTGGCGACTTCGAATCCGAGTCCTCTTCATGTCAGGGGAGTGCTGAAAGGCTCGCTCTCACTCCAGTCCAAATATAGTGCCCTTTTCAAGATTGTCATGAAGGCTGTGCCCGAGGCCTTCGCCTCGGGCACAGCCCTATTCGAACAAAGCATCACTGGTATCGTAGAGTTGCGGCTGCTGCCGCCGGCTGCCCGTATCCCTGCCTTTCGGGAAAGGACCGTGCTCCAGAATGAAGGAGGCAAGCTCTTCGTCATCGAGCTGGGCGGCCGCGTCTTCCACCGTAAACCAGCGGCGCTGACGCTGGTCTTCCTCAGGCCAGTGGCTCAGCGTTCCGTAGACTTTCATGCTGAAGACCGTGATCCGGCGCGAAACGCGCGAGCCGTTCTCCAGTGTCGTTGAGAGCTCGTAGTCGGCCACCGGCTCGGGATAGGTGTCACCGATGATGCCCGCCTCCTCGAATGCCGCCCGCGCCGCGGCGAGGAACGCCGGCTCGTTCTTTTTCGGGCGCTCTTTCGGTATGGTCCATCCGCGTTGATTGCGCGCGGCGACGAGCATGATCCGCGTGGACCCGTCGCGCCTTGTCCGCCAGGGAAGCACGCCACACTCCTCGATTGCCGGACTGGGCGCTGCGGCCATCGGTATCGTGGTCGACAAGTCTAACGTCACTGCCTGCCTCCTTCCAACACGCCGAACGGAAAGCGGCGAATGGATGGAAATCCGGCATTGGCCGGCTTGACGGTATGCAGAGAAATCGGAGCCCTGCACCAGGGACAATGACTGGCGGCAAGGGGCAGAGGGTGGTTGCAGCGCTGGCAAAACAACCGGGATCTGAACGGGGCCATAGACACGCTCCATCAAAGCAACGCGGCTGACGTTGCAGAAATGAACCGCACTTTTGTTTGGCTGGTCCCGGAGCGGCGAAGTTTGTTGCGGTCTTACGGGTTCATGAAGGCGTCCGCTCCGGGTTTGGAGCGCGCCTTATCAGTAAGCCTCGATATGCGAACAAAAACTTCCATGCACATGCCTCTCATATGGGCATGCGGGCACGAAATGTGAAGGGCCGCCGAAGGCTTCCTTGCCTCTTGAAAAGCTTATACGTCACACCGGGTGCGTAAATGGAACTTTCCGAATCTGACTATCGATCGGCCCTGGCCACAAAATAGGTGACGCTGTTTCCCCTCTGCTCCAGCACCATGTTTGCCCGGGCCAGACTTTGCGCCTGTTCATGTGCTGCCGCGGTGAAATCGTGGCGCAGACGGGTATGGGGAGGTGGCCCCCAAGCACCGAACCCATGGTCAAGCACTATCGTGGCACCGGCCCCGTTTCCAAAAAGGATTCTCAGGTACCGGCCGTGCGGCACATCCTTCTGGTGCAGCTTGACGTCAAGCTCGCGCAATGTGCCAAGGCGTTCGATCACGTCGCGCTGATCGTCCGCATCCCGCCAGTCATGCCAGAGAAGCCACGGCTCTCTGGATGAATCGGCTTCCCGCGGCGGGCGCGTCTGGATTGACACGGCCGTGTCCCGGGCGCCTGAGGCTGCTGCCAGTGCAGCGAGCGTATCGATCAGCAGACGTGCAACCAGCGGAGAACGGATATAGCCGTCCAGATATGTGATCCGGGTGATCGGATGGGCGTGCCAGGCTCCGCACTGCTTGAGCAATTCTATAAACTCCCGTGCTGCGCGGTTGCCAAACGATGCCAGGTCACTATCGAGTTCCCTGCCGATGATCCTCATCTTGGTATCGGACGGAGCAAGCAGACTGTCGAGAGGCACTTCCACGCTGGAAATGCTGATCTGCCCTCTGGCTTTCGCCACTGGACGACGGACTGGCGTTCCCCATCCTTGCCCCATCAAACGTGGATGCTCTTCCGTTGTGGCCCAGATGACCTGGCGCCCCTGGCCTTCGACCACGGCGATGGCCACCGATCCGTTTGCAAAGGAGGGTGGCTCAGCTTGCACAATTGAGGCCTGACGTTCGAGAGCGAAGTCCCGAAGTGCCTGTTTCTCTGCTGATGTCAGTTGATTGAGTTCGCCGGCAGGGAGAGCAAGCCTGACCTTGTAACCCTTCATTGACCATGACAAGAACTGGTCTCTGGGCCTCCAGGCTCCGGCTGCCTGCTGCGCATCCCAGCGCGGCAGGAAGATCGTCACGCTTGAACAGGCTGCGCGCCCCAGTTCCTGCTGGATCTCGTCGAGCAGCGAGATGGAGAGCTCTGCCCCGCCCATGAAAATGTCCTGCTCTTCGAGTTCGTTCGGCAGTCTGAAATGGGTGCGCAGGAAGTCGAGAGCAGCCGTCCGGTCAAGTCCATCCTTTTCCGCCGGCGCGTCGGATGTCAGCACGCACGCGGGGCAGCCGGCGATGCACCCTGGTGTCTTGCAGTCCAGTACTTCTTCGGCACGCATGAGGACAGGCCGCATCAGGGCCTCAAAGGTCGTGCAGAAACCTCCGCCACCGGCGGTACGGTCAAAGATGAAGATTGAAGTGGACGTGCCACCAAGGTCGTTGGTACTGGGCCCGACGGCAAATCCCATCTCGTCAGCCTCGATGCCCAGCTCCTGCGCCAGGCCTTCCCTGATTGCGATGGCCAGAGCATTTGCAGCCGCACGCTTCAGTCCGTGGCGTGGCTGAATCTCCAGAACGTCCGTCGTGATCTCATGCCCAAGCGCAAGTCGCGTCTTGATCGCGAAGGGACGCTCGTTGCCCTGACAATAGCTCTCCCCCTTCAGGAAATTCAATGGTTTGTGGTTGACGAGCGCGAGTGGAATAGCGCCCTTGTCGTCGAGAGAATGAGCTGCAGCCCGGCCGCAGTGAAGGCAGATGGCATACCCGGAACCGCCAGCGCCACCCTTGTTCGAAAAATATACGAGGCCCTCGCGCGTGCTGCGGAAGCGTCCCAACTCCGGGGCGGGAAGACTTCGCCATGGGGTCCCGCGAGTGGAGACAACCGGCTCCTCCGGCTCGACATAGGTCGGGGTGTCGGTTTCTGCATGAGCCTTTTCGCGGGGATCAACCTTGAAACCCGCGGGCCGGAGGAACTCCGTCCACTTCACGTTGGGCGATCCGCAAGCGCTGCATTCCTGTGGAGGCTTGCCCCTCTGGATGTCTGAGGCTCGGCAATCCTGACATTGCCAATGAAAGCGCAGGTTTTGGATTTCTGCCAGCTGTTCCACACTCGCCGGCCGTTTCCAGTTCAAGGTGACGCCCGCAGACCTGTAGACAAGGCCATCGATGACAACTTCGGAACCCGGTGCGTAATCCCGGATTGCCAGATCGAGCGACCGCTGCGGGCCGGATGCCCGACTGAAGCGCGACCCGTCTTGCCTGTTCTCATCTTGCGCGCGGAACTGCTTTCCGGGCACGAAGGTCACCACGTTGTTTGGGAAACCATGCCCAGGCAGAAATCCTCTGTCTGCCAAGCTGCTCAGCAGGAATTCGCCGCACAGTCTCTTGAGCTCTTTGTTGAGCCGGCTCATGGCTTGCTGCGGCGCCTGCTCTTCCTTGGCCAGGGCGACGAGATTTTCCCATTCCGACACAAAGTCCGCCGCGACATCCCGAATGGCCTCCCGTGTCTGCTTAATGAGCGTTCTGTTACCCTCCAACACTGACCTTATGGTGAGACGGGCAATTTGGTCCTGGTGAGCGTGGGCAGTCGTCGGCCGGTCAAGCCACTCCATGAAGCGCTCAACAGGCCTTTCCGCCTTCAGCGGACGAGGCTCCTTCGTACTGACGGGGCATCCCATGAAGGGGCCGACCTGCATCTTCAGAGGATCGCCTGCCCATTCCCGCATGAATGCGGCGAGCAGATAGGCATTCACGTGGCGCTGGACGATGGGCCGGCTGTTGAGCGTCACCTTGGGGACCGCCATGCCTCTTCCGAGGAAGCTGGCCGGATCACGAAATGCTTCCCAATCGAGCGGGCGGTCCTTGCAGAAGGTGAACGCAAGCGCCACCGATTGATGCCGGCGGCCTGCGCGACCCACGCGCTGTCTGTAATTGGCGATAGAGGGCGGTACATTGGTCATCATCACGGTCGAAACCGAACCAATGTCCACGCCCATTTCCATCGTCGTGGAGCAGTTCAGGATGTTGATCTTGCCGTCCTTAAAGTCCTTCTCAAATTCGCGAAGGCGGCTGTCAGCTTGCTGGGCTGAATGCTCTGCAGACCGTGCATATTCGGCGAACAGAGCAATTCGGTCAGACAGATTGTTCCAGCACCCCTTGTCCCGGAGCCACTGGATGGCCGGATCAGTCCGGAGCCATTCCCGGATGATCCCGCGGTTTTCGGAAGTGTCCTGCGCTCCCAGCAGGGGGGCCGGATGGACTGGCAGGTCAATCGGGATGGCGCGGGTTGGCTCCGGTGCATACGCCCGCAAACCGTAAGGGGTGA
>ERZ777010.363-NODE-363-length-50669-cov-8.569309_pt1 | contig 50669 bp, 43 predicted proteins | sample MGYA00374963_ERZ777010 | MGnify/ENA primary metagenome ERZ777010 (study PRJEB29309, sample SAMN06268256) | bioreactor metagenome | isolation source: Joint BioEnergy Institute, California, USA | place: USA:Joint BioEnergy Institute, California, USA | collected...
CCTGTTTTACTCTTTCAATATTGGCACTGGGCTTATCGATTTTATTAATAGCCACAATTATCTGTACACCGGCTGCCTTTGCATGGCTGATAGCCTCAACTGTCTGAGGCATAACACCGTCATCGGCTGCAACTACCAGAATCGCAATATCGGTTGCCCGAGCTCCTCTCATACGCATGGATGTAAATGCCTCATGACCGGGAGTATCAAGGAAAGTAATTTTTTCTCCGTTAATCTCAACCGTGTAGGCACCGATATGCTGAGTAATTCCTCCTGCTTCCTTTGCTGTCACATTGGTTTGTCTTATGGCATCAAGAAGGGATGTTTTACCGTGGTCAACGTGGCCCATAACACAAACTACCGGAGGTCGTTTTACCAAAGTGGAAGGATCGTCCTCCTGGTCTTTAAGAAGTTCTTCCAATTCATTAACCTTTACTTCTTTTTCCGCTATAATGTCATACTCTAAGGCAATCTCCTCGGCTTCTTCAAAGGTTATTTCCTGATTGATGGTAACAACCTTTCCTTCCAGGAATAACTTCTTAATCAAAGCCGAACTGGGTACTTTCATTTTTTCGGCCAGTTCTTTGATAGTCACTACCTCAGGTAAAGAAATAACTTTGATTTCTTCTTTCTTTTCTTCTACCGGCTTAGGTTTAATGAATTGTCCCTTCTTAATTTTATTTAAAATAATATCCTCTTCATCAAATTGTGGCCCTTTTTCCCTGTACTTATCTTTGACGTTTCTGTCCCTGTTTTTCTTGCTACTGAAGTCGTTTCTTTCAGCTACTTTTTGATCCAGCATCTGTTGGTCAAAATCCTTTCTGTCATTTGTTCTTCCTGAACTTGATCCTTTTATATTATTTGTACCTTTTTGCATATTTTCGTCTTTAGAATATTTTTGATAATCTTTTCCTTGACCTTTCTGCTGTCCCTGCGGCTTATCCGCTTTTGAATGGACAGAAGTTTTTTGCTCATCCTTATAGGGCTTTTGATTCTTGGATGTACCCGGCTGCCCCTTCGGTTGTTGTGCCTGTTGTTTAGCATGACCTGATTGCTGGCTTCTTGACTGATTTGCTCCAGATGCTTTTGCCGAAGTTTGACCGGATTGCTTTTGAGCAGGCTGTCCTTGGGAAGCCCCTACAGGCGCCTGACCTTTTTGCTGCTGGTTTTGGGCCTGGCCTTTTTGAGTCTGATCTTTTTGAGCCTGAACTTTCTGTGCCTGGCCTTTTTGAGCCTGATTCTTTTGCTGTTGGGTTTTTTGTGCCTTATTTTGCTGCCCGGCTATATTTGCATTATTTGCAGCCCCTGCAGAGCCGTTTGTATTGCCCGAAGTACTTGCAGCAGCTGCTAAAGTACTTGTCGTATTATTTGAAACCGCAGAACCTGCGGTACCGGCAGCATTAGTTATATTATCGGTACCTGAAGTACTTGCGTTGCCGGCAGTATTTGAGGTACCGGATACACTTGCATTGTTTGCAACATTAGCCGAACTTACAGCAGCTTCCTGCTGTGTTTTTGCCGCAGCCGTCGTCTGCGGTCTTGCTGGAACGTTAGGCCTTACCCCCACTGCAGGACTTCCCTGGGAAGCAACCGGTATTCCCTGTCCTCTGGCTCCGGGCCCTTGCGACCTTGCAGGACTGACCGCCTGAGGTCTTGCCGGAACATTAGGTCTTACACCTGAAGTTAAGGGTTGAACCGGTATTCCCTGTCTTGTCTGCATGGGTCTTTGACCTGCAACTTCCATATGGGCGGCATTACCTTGTGCTTCTTTCGCTAGTGACAGCTCCTGACCTAATTCACTTTTATGACTTGCAGTACGCACCACGTTATCTGCAGGAGGTTCGGAAGTTTTGGTTACCGAAGAAATAAAATGCTCCTTAACAGCCTTCACTTCATGGTCCTCAAGATTACTGCTGTGAGTTTTCTTAACCCCCAGGCTCTGTTCAAGAAAGTTCAATATATCTTTACTCTCGATATTACCATGAGTTTCTTCATTTATTAAATTTTTTAATTCAAATACTCTCATTTTCGCCATACTTACTACCTCCGTTAATCTCACTACATCTTTTTAAGTTCCTTCTCAATCGCGTCTGCCAAGCCTTTATCAAGTACTGCCAAAGAAGCACGAAATTCCTTTCCCATTGCGTGACCAAGATCATCTTTGGTTCCGAAAAAATATATAGGAACACTATAATAAGTACACATGTCTCTAAATCTTTTCTTGGTATTGTCAGATGCATCTTCAGCTACTATGACTAAGGCTGCCTTGTATTCTTTCACCGCCTTTTCAGTTAGAAATTCACCGCTTACTATGTTGTTGGATTTTGTAGCAATGCCTAAAAGGCTAAGTACTTTTCTTTGTGTCGGATTCAAGTGATACCAACTCCTTTTCCAGGTTGGCAAGCAATTCTTTTGGTATCTCCACCTTCAGTGATCGTTCCAAACCCTTTGACTTTATTGCTTTCTTCAAACAATCGACCGAACAGCATATATATGCTCCCCTGCCGTTTTTCTTTCCGGTAGTATCAACAATAATGTCTTCTTCGGGAGTTCTCAATATGCGGATCAGTTCTTTCTTTGGCTTAGATACACCGCATCCTGTGCATAATCTCATCGGTATTTTCTTTGCCACTATCTATCACATCCTTAATTTCCCATAACCTGGGATTCGCTCTTAATATCGATCTTATATCCCGTAAGTTTTGCAGCCAGTCTGGCATTCTGTCCTTCTTTACCGATAGCCAAGGAAAGCTGATAATCGGGAACGATAACCCTTGCACTTTTTTCTTCTTCATTAACATGAACGGATACTACCTTGGCAGGGCTTAAGGCATTCTCTATAAGCTTAGCCGGATCGTCACTCCAATTTATAATATCAATTTTCTCATCTCTCAGTTCATAAACAATGGCATTTACCCTTGCTCCGTTAACACCTACACAGGCTCCGACCGCATCTACATTGGGATCATTGCTCCATACGGCTATTTTAGTCCTGGAACCGGCTTCACGGGCAATAGCTTTAATCTCCACAGTACCGTCCTGAATTTCTGCAACTTCCGCTTCAAATAAACGCTTAACCAGTTCGGGGTGAGTCCTGGAAACCAAAATACGAGGTCCCTTCGGTGTGTCCTTAACTTCAAGGACATACAGCTTGATACGTTCCGTAGGACGGAAAACCTCACCCTTAACCTGTTCATTTTCATTAAGCATAGCATCAACTTTTCCAAGATTTATGCTTATATTATTGCCTACATACCGTTGCACGATACCGGTTACGATATCTCTTTCCTTTGTTACATACTGTTCATACAGAACTTTTCTTTCTTCTTCACGAATCTTTTGAACGACAACCTGTTTTGCTTTCTGCGCCGCAATCCTGCCGAAATTCTTCGGAGTCACTTCAATATTTACTGTATCTCCGACGTTAAGAGTGACATCCTTCTTTCTTGCCTCTGCCAGGCTGATTTGCGTAACGGGGTCTGTAACTTGTTCTACAACTTGTTTCATGGCATAAACATTTACCACACCGGTTTCACGGTCAATATTAACTTTAATATTATCTGCTCTGCCAAAATTATTTTTGCATGCTGCAACCAGCGAATTCTCAAGGGCTTCCAAAATAACTTCCTTTTTAATATCCTTTTCTTTCTCAAGCTGGTTCAGTGCTTCAATCAGTTCCCTGTTCGCATCCATTTTCAGACTTCTCCCTTCATATTATAAAGCAATTATATATTTAAAAATCAATAGTCAGACGGACCACAGCAATATCTTTTCTCGGAATTTCCATTTCAGTCTGATCGTCAATCTGAATTTTAATAACATTGGCATCATAACCTTTTAAGATGCCCACCCATTCCTTTTTCTTGTCAATAGGCTTATAGAGCTTAATTTCTACTTCCTCACCGATGCTTTTATCAAAATGTTTATCTTTTTTAAGCTGTCTTCCGAGTCCCGGTGAGCTTACTTCAAGCACATATGAATCGGGTATAAAATCTTCTTCGTCGAGCAAATCGCTAAGCTTCCTGCTCACCAACTCACAATCGTCAATGGTTATGCCGCCTTCCTTGTCAATATAGACTCGCAGATACCAGTTGCCGCCTTCTTTGACATATTCCACATCATACAATGTAAAATTGTTTTCTGCCAAGATAGGCTCCAGTAATTTTTCTGTTTTTTTCTCGTATACTTCGCGGTTTGCCAACTCATTCCCTGCCTTTCAAAAATCAGATTATTTATTGTATAAAAATAATCATCCTTCTTATAGAAATTACCTTGTTTACAAAATACAAGAGTGGACTTGCGTCCACTCCCAATTAGTCTTACCATTTAGTACTGTTGATATTATAACAAACAAAGCCAATATTTGCAAGTGTTATTTTATTTATATTTAAACATCTTAACCTTGCCAAATCTTTGATTTTAATAAAATTGATTATAGGAATTCATCTGGCTTAAAAATTCTTTTGTCCTTTGGTTTACAGAATTGCCAAAAATTTCTTGAGGTGTTCCCTGCTCAACAATAAATCCCTTATCCATAAATATAACCCGGTCTGATACTTCTTTTGCAAATGCCATCTCATGGGTTACTATAACCATTGTCATCTTTTCCTTGGCTAAATTCTTTATAACCTTAAGAATTTCTCCCGTAAGTTCCGGATCCAATGCAGAAGTCGGCTCATCAAAGAAAAGGATTTTGGGATTTAAGGCCAAGGCCCTGGCTATGGCTATTCTTTGCTGCTGCCCACCGGAAAGTTCGCAAGGATACGCATGGGATTTGTCAGCCAGGTTCATCTTATAAAGAAGCTCCATGGCAATCTTTGTGGCTTCATCTTTGCTTCTTTTAAGAACAACAATTTGTGGATCAATTATATTTTTCAAAACCGAATAATGGGGAAAGAGATTAAAATTCTGAAACACCAGACCAACTTTCAGCTGGATTTCGTGCAAAGTATTTGTATCGGCATAAACTGTTTTTCCGTCTTTTGTATCAACCATAACCTTGCCGTCAATCTCTATCTTTCCGCTGTCCACTCTTTCAAGCTGTGTAAGACAGCGAAGCAAAGTGGATTTGCCAGACCCTGAGGGTCCTATTATAGAAACCACTTCCCCCTCTTTAACTTCCAGAGATATATCTTCAAGCACATTTACATCATCAAATTTCTTTTTTATATTATAAGCCTTAACAAGCATTTATATCCTCCGAAAAAATAAATAATAACAGCAGCCTTATATTTTATAATAATCAAATTTCTTTTCTATTAACTTAAAGGCAAACTCAACCGCCGTATTCATAACCAGATAAAATAAGGCGGCTATCATTACAGGTATTGCCGAAAAGTATTTTGACCCTGCCTTGGATGCCACATCGAATATTTCACTTACCGAAATTACCTGGGCCAGGGCGGTATCTTTAACCAAAGTCATAAATTCATTGCCGGTAGCCGGAATAACATTTTTAACAACCTGTGGGAGAATAATCCTCATAAACGTCTGAAGTCTGCTGTAGCCCAGCACTTTTGCCGCTTCGTACTGGCCTTTCGGTATCGCAGCAATACCTCCTCTGAAAATTTCACCAAAATATGCCGCATAGTTTATTACAAATGCTACTATGCAGGCCGTAAACCGTTCAAAGCCCTTACCGAATATGTAAAACGGACCGTACATGAAAAAGAACAGCTGTAACATAAGGGGTGTACCCCGGAATATAAGCTGGTATATCCTTGTGGGCAGGCTGATTATCTTAAAACGGCTTCTTCTTGCCAGGGCAACCAGAAATCCTAAGGGTACAGAAAACAATATGGTAAGAAAAAAAATCTTTAGTACAGTACCTGTTGCGGCAAACATATTTTTTAATATTAAATCTATAGGTATATTATCGATTTTCATAGCAGGTAACCTTTCTTTTTAAATTAGCACTTTACCATATTACCATAATAACGTACCGTTTTCAATCTTAATTTTATTCCCTTGTTTTTCTAAAAATTTTATTAACAATAAATATAATATATTGACAAATTTTATAAAATACATCATACTATGTGTAACCCCATATATTGAAACTTTTCGACATTAATTATTGCTGACATTTTGGTCTCGAAAAGTTTTCACATTAGGAAGAAGGTTTCACCACACCATATGTACACTGTGTACTTTTCGGTATGAGTGAAACCTTCTTGCTCTGGATTGTTTTAATTATATAAATAAAATTAGCTATATAGGATGGATGTTTTATTTCTAAAATATACTTTTATTCAATAATAGTTATATCTGATCCGAACCATTTTGTAGAAATCTTTTCTACGGTTCCGTCTGCCTTCAGTTCTCTTAATGCATTATTTATAGCTTCTGCCAGGGCTTCTTCGCCTTTTCTGAAACCGATAGCATATTTTTCAGCAACCAAGGTGTCTTTCAGAACAACAAAATCTTTGCCTGCTTCATTAATCATATAAGCTGCAACTACTGAATCCATAAGAACCGCATCTGAATTGCCGGTCTCAAGATCCATAAGAGCAGTTACATAATCCTTAAAGCCGGAATTAATTTCTCCGAGAGATTCCCTGAACTCTGAATTTTCTTCCATATATAAAGCTTCTTCGGCAGATGATCTGCCCTGGACTGCAAGCCTCTTTCCCGCCATATCTTCTTTGGTATTTATGCCGCTGTCTTTTTTAACAACTATCGCAATGGCATTTTCCATATACGGTATAGATAAGGTCAGGCTTTCCATTCTTTCTGGCGTAACAGAAAAACCGTTCCAGATACAGTCAATATTTTTGGTATTTAACTCATGTTCTTTAGCCTCCCAGTCAATCGGCTGCAATACCAGCTCAACCCCGAGCTTTTCACATACGGCTTTGGCCATATCTATGTCAAAACCTACGATTTCACCTGAATCATCCCGAAATCCCATCGGAGGAAAAGCATCATCAAGCCCCAGTATCAGCTTGCCCCTGCTTTTTATATACTCCAATGAGTTATCACTTTGATCTTCCCCCTGCTTCTTTAGATCCTCGTCTTGCCCCTGTTCTTGATTATTATTATTGGCCGTATCTTCTACCACCTGATCCGATGTCGTATTCTTTTCTTTTTTTGCACAGGCAGCAAAAGCGATTGCCAGTAAAATTGCTGTCATAAAAATAAATAACCTTTTTTTCATAACTTTCCTCCCTATATACTTGCATTAAGCATTTTAGTTTATTAGCACTTTACCATACTACCACAACAACGTACATTATGCAAGAAAAAAATAGATTGTCGCATAATTCTATCCAAATTACTATTTGGTTTACACACCGTAAAAAGAACATCTAACTAATTTTGTGTGTCATAGTCGGACTTATTAGTTCGCCAATGACGCACAAAACACGCTAGATGTTCTTCTAATGGTGTATTACAATTATATCTATTTCCTTTTTATAATATAATTTTTAGAAAACCCCATAAATATTTATAATTTATTCCACTTTAAATTCCTTAACAAGATTATTCAGGTCGTTAACCATCTCATATAATTGAGATATGCTTTCGCTTATATCAATGATTGTAGCTGACTGTTCCTCGGCAGCTGCGGAGATTTCCTGAATATTGGCTGAGTTTTCCTGTGCCCTCTCTGAAATATGTCCAAGCATTTCAAGTATTTCGTCTTTCTTTTGATTAATTATTCGGTTATGATCAACAATGACTTTGATTTCCTCTATCAATGCCTGCAGTCCGTCCGAAATCAATCCTATAATTTCTTCTGTTTTTTCTACCGACCGATTAATCCTATCCACACCGGACCTGTTCTTTGATATGAAATTAACAACTGCGGCGGTCTGTTCCTGAACCTGCCCGATTTTTTCATGTATATCGTTTACGGCATGGGAGGTCTCGTTGGCAAGTTTACGGATTTCCTCGGCAACGACTGCAAAGCCCAATCCATTTTCTCCGGCCCTGGAAGCTTCAATGCTGGCATTTAAAGCAAGCAAGTTGGTCTGCTTTGCTATGTTTGATATAATGTCCGAAATCTTACCTATATCGACTGAATATTCTTTCATTTTACTTACAAGTCTTTCGATTACTGCGGTATTTTCGTTATTCTCCAAGGCAGCATCTTTTAATTCTCTTACAGATTTTAAACCAAGTTCCTTAAGTTTAATATTTTTTTCGACTACGCTGCCTATTTTATTGCTTGCTTCTGCAGTTTCCTTAATATTTTCCCCGAGAAGAATAACCTTATCCACTCCTTCTGCCGTTTCCCTGGACTGTTCGTCAGTCTGCATTGCCATCTGGGATATGGCACCTGCAACTTCCGATGTGGATTTGGACACATACCCGTAAGATTCTTTTAACTTAGCCGCATATTTGTTCAACCTTTCTCCTGACGTTACAATCATTTTTACAATCCGGTTTAAACTGTCAACGAGACTGTTGACGCTGTCTCCCAAAAGCTTCATTTCATCTTCGGTTTTTATATGTATTTTGTCAACGGTCAAATCTCCCTCAGACACTTCGGATATTTTTTGGGAAATCGTTTTTATAGGATCAATAATTCTTCCGGTAATCTTTAGGCTTAATAATAAAGCGGCTGCCAAAACTATAACTATACCGATTAAATTGTAGGTCATTATGATATTTGACCCTCTTGCCAGCTCCTTGTCATAAATGACCGCACTGACAATCCAGTCCCAGTAAGGAAAATACATGGAATATACAAGCTTGCTGTCAGTTATAAGGCTGACATCTTCATCCAGGGCGTAATGAGTGGTTCCGCCGCCGGATTTTGCTTGTTTTATAATCTCATGTATTATGTATCTTCCGTCATGGGATTTTAAGTCATAAATATTGTCTGACAAGAATGGATGGTAAATAACATTGCCTTCCGAATCAATAACAAATAAATATCCCGATTCGCCTAAATCAATTGAATGCTGAGCATATATACTGTTAGCGGTAGCCGCACTGGTGGCATCATTTGCCTCAGTGGTCGCTCCTGATACTCCGTCAATAGAAGTCTTGGTCAGATCCCCAATGGATGAAAGTGACAGCATTTTAGCTTCTTCCTCTGTCATCCAATTCGATTCATCCAAAGTATAACGGTAATTCCTGTTAATCTCCACCATGGTTGCTTCAACAGCATTTTTTAAAATAATGAGATTGGAACGGTTTAGTTCCCTTTTGGAAATAATGTAATTTACAACTGATATTCCTAATAACGATGTAACAACCGTTACAGATATCAAAACATAAATTTTCTTCCTTATACTATCCATCTTCAATATCTTCAATAGCAAATTCAACTCCTATCTTTTGTCATTTTTACTGCATGTCCTTTTTAAACCAAAATTCCCTTATCAGTGCTGCAAGCACAGATACCATCGCCCCCAGTACAGCACCGATTAATATATTTCTAAAGTTATTCGGGCTGCTTTTTCTGCTGGGAGCTACAGGCTCGGATACTAAATATATATTACTTGTTGTAACCCTAACTATCTTATTGCTTATTTCATTAAACTCTCCCGTATTATAATATGCTTCAATTTCAGCTTTCTTTGCTTTAAGCTCATCAAGATAAGTATTATACAGGTCAATGTTGCTTTCAATAGTATTAATGGTCTGTTTAATATCAATAATGTCCTGCTCAAGAGCAGTATAATTCGGGTTAATGATATTTTCCATAATAACTATATTACTGATTTTATCTGCGGATTTTATACTGTCGATGGCTTCTTTCTGGTTTATTGTCATCGGAGTACTTGCTAAAAGTTCAGTGTATTTTTCCAAAAGTGCTTTGTTTGACTTAAGTTCCACATTCAAAGAACTTACCTGAACCGAGTAATAATCAATAAAGTACTCTACTGCTCCTTTAGCCGTAAGTACATCAACAAACTCAATATAATTGTTATATAATACTTCGGCTAAAAGCTTTGCTTCCTGCGGATTATTTGCCGCTACCCGGATAACAAAACTGTTTTGGCCTGCATTATTATTGTTGGTCTGAACAATTGAAATTCTGTCTCTTAAAGATTCGATTGAAATTTCGTTTGTATCATAACCCATATCTTCTATAGTATTTTTTAAAATCTCAGAACTCGTTATCAGGTTTATATATTGTTCATTAGTAGAAATAGGCAAAAGAAAATCTCCGTATTTCGTCTGGTATGTTTCCGGCATATTAATGATTATGTCAAGTCTTGCATGATAAACCGGCTTCAGGATAAATATGCTGAAAATGCCTAAAATCATCGCAGCCGCTAATGTGAATATTATTATTAAAACCTTCTGCTTCCATAAGGCCATAAAAAGGTCCTGCAAACTGATTTCTTCATAAAAATCCTGAGAGTAATTATTGTTGCTCATAACCAACTCCTGCTTTTTTATATTAGAGCAATTTGCTCTAATTAGATTATTATATCATTCGATTTTAATTATAGCAATAAACTATTATACCGGTCATACTGGAAACATACTCCTATAGTTCAGATATAAAAATTAAACCAAGGAGTATTATCTGTAATGATTTAAAAGGTACTTTGTCTCTTAAGACTAAGCATTATTTTTTATATATGTAATTTTACTACAATATTTGTAAATTGCATATATCAAATTTTATTTTAAATACTTCCAAGGCAGTAAAATTTTATGTCAAAGAAGCAAATAGTGCTATTTCCCTAATTGGTTGTATAATTTATACACCTTACATTATGTCAAATATATGTTATACTTTTATAATAAGACATTCATTGGATTTTATGGCTTGCTGTATTGGGGGATAATATGGCACTTACTATAATAATTATGGGATTTTTCTCTCTTGTTTTTGCCTTACGTGTTCTAAAGAACAAATATAACCTGCTTTTTATTATAATGGTTATAGGCATGACTATATCTCTTTTTACCATAATTTCCGAGATTTACAGAAGCAGCAACTATCTGGTGCCTTCTTCCTTTGTATATCGCGGAATTGAGTATAATCTTTTTTTGCTTTTTAGCGGACGACTTTCAAAAATATCCCTTTCTAACCTTCAAATAATCCGAAATATCGGTATCATTACTTATCTGACAGCTATAATGCTTTTTGCCAATACATTTAACAAAAACATTCTGTCAAAAAATCTGAAAATAAAACCGGTTCTTCAAATTCTACAATATACTATACTGGCTAGTTACATTATTATATATTTTATTTTTTATCATCCGGATACGGCTTTTGCCATATACCTGATTGATAATAAACTAAAAATCCAGGGAACTAATGAATTATGGGAAAGCTTTATCATTAATCTTGATAACGCAATGAATATTATAGCATTCCTTTATATGTTATATCCTATAGGATTGCTTATAAGGAATTTTTTCAAAAATAAAATATCCTTTTTTTCAAAACAGCTTATAGGCTTAGCGGCCAGTTTGTCCCTCATAAATACGATATTTTATTTCATCTTTTTTACCGGAACATTCCGCACCTCGGTGCATGACGTATTCCAATACGCTTTCTGGCGGTATAAACTGGAAGTCATTGTTCCCAGATACTATGCCACTGTCCTTCCGCCGCTGGCTTTTATAATTTTGCTTGCCATTTTGCTTATTGCCTATAAATTTAAAACAGACAATATGTTTAACTGGTTCAAAGAAAGAGCGATTAAAAAAAGCCTGACCTTGCTGAACAACAATCTGAAAGATGTTTTGCACTCGGACAAAAATATTATGTTTAACATAAAAATTCTGTCCGAAAAAGCTCTTGCAAGCTACGGAACCGCGGAAGGCAAAGCCCAGCTTGAAAAAATACTTTCTTTATCAAACAACCATATGGAGTCAATCGCGAAAGCATTAAACAACATAAAAGATTTAAAAGTCAGTACAATCCACAACAATTTGATAGATGCTATTGAATCTGCGATAAATGAAGTAAATATACCGGATTATATAGAGATAATCAAAATTTATCATGATACAGAAGTATACGGCAATTTTGACATGTATCATATGAAACAGGCCTTAATTAACTTAATTACAAATTCACTTGATGCCATATACTCCAAAAATATAGAAAAAGGCATAATACAGATAACCGTTAACTCAAGCATAGATTGGATATATCTTTCAATCCGTGATAACGGCTGTGGTATTCCCAGAAAATATATCAAAAAAATATTTAATCCCTATTTTTCCACAAAATCAAAGCAAAACAACTGGGGCATAGGCTTATCATATGTGTTCAGGGTAATCACCGCCCATTACGGTCATATGAGGATAAAAAGCAAAAAAGACGAATATACAAATGTTGAAATTCTTTTACCAAGAAGTAAATCTTTTGGAGGTCAATATGGAGAAGATTAAGCTGTTAATCGTAGATGATATGGAAGACATTCGGGAATATTTTAAAATGATACTTTCAAGAGAGCCTGATATAGAAATAAGCGGCCTTGCAACCTCGGGAATTGAAGCTATTCAAAAAGCTAAGGAATTAAAGCCGGATGTCATACTTATGGATATCCAGATGGAAACAAGAACTGCCGGAATAAATGCTACCAAAATAATTAAGAATAATAATCCGGACACCAAAATAATTATTTTGACAATTCATGAAGAAGACGAATATATATTCCAGGCATACTGCGCCGGTGTTATGGATTATATTGTAAAGACCGATTCTATCTCACAGATTCTTAATTCCATACGTACCGTTTATGCAAATAAGCTGATGCTCCGGCCCGGAGTGGCGAATAAAATAATCGAAGAGTTTACAAGACTTAAAACTCAACGATCCAGCTTAATATATGTTCTTAATATCCTGTCCAAACTGACAAACAGTGAATATGAAATACTCAAATCCTTCTTCGAAGGCGGTACATACAAATCCATAGCTGAAGAAAGATACGTATCCATAGCGACCGTAAAGAGTCAGGTAAACAGTATACTTAAAAAATTTGAAATGAAAAGTATGAAAGAAGTCATAAAACTTCTTAAGCAAATTAACTTCTCAGAGTTTCTGAACAGGACCGTAATTTAAATTGCATAATAGACCCTGTATTTTTACCATACGGCAATTTATAAGCATATAAAAAAGCACTAAAAACTTTTTATATTTTTCAATAAGGCTTAAATATTCATCCATAAAAACCTAATTTTCGGTAAAATTAAAAAGATTTTTAATTATGTTAAGCATATAATTTTAATACCGTTAAGCAACATAGCAAAGCAAAAACTATTGATTAATCAGCTAAATATTTATCTTTAATTCAGGCACCGTTACATTTAGATTCATGTTATTTAATAAATAATTGGGTATACAGATCCAGCCGGAATTAAATTTCCGATTGTATCTATATACCCTTAATTTTTACAGCATGGTATTGATCTGCTTTCCTTCAAGCCATGCATATATATTTTCAAAAGCTATTTTTGCCCTTCTTATCATTGATTCTTTGGTGGCATATGCAACGTGCGGGGTAAGCAAGGTATTGTCTGTGGTGACAAGCACATGGTCTGTAGGCAATGGAGGCTCGATTTCAAACACATCTATGGCAGCACCTTTAATTTTTCTCTCCTTTAATGCCAAAGCGGTCGCTTCGATATCAATAACCGGGCCTCTTGCACAGTTAATAAGCAGAGCAGTCGGTTTCATCAAAGCCAGCCTTTCCTTATTGATTAAGTTTTTGGTTTCTTCCATTAAAGGAACATGAAGGGTAACGATATCACTTTCCTTTAATAGTTCTTCCAGGGCTACATACTTAATTCCCAAAGCCTCGCCTTCTTTTCTTACGGTTACGTCATACCCCAGCAGCCTGCAGCCGAAAGCTTTAAGAAGTTCAGCTACTTTAAGTCCGATTTTTCCTGTTCCTACTATACCTACCGTCTTACCTGCCAGTTCCGATCCCATCAGGCCTTCGGAAGCCATAGTCTTGCCCTGCCTTACGGCTACATTGCATTCCACAATATTGCGAAGTTTGCTTATAATCATTCCGATAACCAGCTCAGCCACAGCCTGGTCGCTGTATCCGGCGCAGTTGGATATTTTTATGCCCTTATTTATACAAGCATTTTTATCGATATGGTCTATTCCGGTAAAGGCAACGGATATAAATTTCAGCTTGTCTGCCGCTTCTATAACTTCTCCCGGCAAAGGGTTGTTGGCGATAATAATGGCATCTGCCCCCTGAACTCTCCTTTTTAATTCTTCGGTATCTTTGGTTACGTTATCATATATCACAAACTCGTGATTTTGCTCCTTAATAGGCCGTGATAACTCCTCAATAATTTCACTGTTTACGTTTAACGGTTCCAACAATGCAATCTTCATATTTATACCTCCTATAATCAAAAAAATTATCATTAAAGTATAAAATAACCTTGTTACTCAAATCCGGTTTTATTACCTTTACAGATTAGCCCCGGATATTTATATAAATATATGTAAATCTGCACCCATAATCCGTATGTTGTGTACATAATTAGCCGTAAACTAAGCCTTAAAACCGTATACATAAGGCATTCAAAATCAAATCGGCAGTTTAACACCCTGCTCTTTTAACACAGACTGAAGTTTTTTTACGTCAATATTCTTAGGCGATATTTCCTCTGTGCAGGCAATTCCTGCTGCCGTTCCGGCTGCCTGACCCGTAAGCATGCAGGCTGAAATCCCTCTTATGCTGCTTTCTGCCACATGGTCGGTACTGATACACCTTCCGGCTACAAGAAGATTGTCAATATCTACGGGCAGCAGACACCGGTACGGAATAGTATAACTTCTGTTATCGGTAATAGGCTCATAGATATGGCCTTTATATCCTCCGCCTTCAAGCTTTCCGTCACCGTCCATATTTCCGTCCGGCGACAGCATATCATAAAACCTCGGATAAACCGCTATTGCATCGTCAAACACCTTTTGGGCTTCAATGTCGTCTTTGGTAAGTTTATACAAGCCCTTTATTCTTCTGCTGTCCCTGAAACCGATTTCCGGAGCTATGGACGCTATCTCAATATTTTCAAATTCCTTATAATTTTTCTTTGCATACTCATAAAACTCCATAATATACTGCCTGCACTTTATTTCCCCTTGAGTAAGCCCGTCAATATCCGTAGGGTCAATCATATATTCGCAGGGATAATTTACGTAAGAAACCATACCTGCCGGTGTCAGACGGCCGAAAGGCAAATCCTGGCGTTTGCAGCTAAGTCCGGTCTTTCCCGCCCTGTAATCCTCATGAAATTTCTTTCCTATTCTTTTTAGGCCGTCACCGTTTTCCGTAAGAGCTTTTACGTCTGCTCCCACAATCCTGAAATTTAAGGTGCCGGGCTGGCAATAACCGTCCTTATCCCTTCCCTGTTCAAACGGTACACCGGCACTGTAAGCCACGTCACCGTCTCCGGTACAGTCTATAACAACCTTGGCTTTTACGGCTACCGGGCCTTTTTTGCTTTGTATTATTACACACTCAATTTTGCCGTCTTTTACAATCACATCATTAACAAAGGAATGAAATCTTATATCAACCCCTTCGCCAAGCAAAAATTCATCCAAAAATACCTTAAGATATTCGCTGCTGAACCGATGGGGTGAATTTTCTCTTATATCATGGGAATTTCCAAACCTTTCCCTGTACTTTTTTTCTATTTCAGCGTATATTCCGTTGGCCTTAAAATTGGTGCCGTGAAGGAAATGATTGCAGGTTTCAACATAGCATCCCGTAATATTGCCACCGAGAAAGCCCCTCTTTTCAAGCAGCATCACGCTTTTGCCGCTTCTTGCTGCCGCAACAGCCGCACCGATTCCTGCCGGGCCCCCTCCAACAACAAGGATATCCACTTCTTTTTTTACTTCTACATCTTTTGCCTTAATTGTATATTTCATCGGTTATCCTCCAATACATTATTTATCCCTTTTAAAATTACTGATTATTTCTGCAGGTTGTCTGTATTCGTCCCGAACTGTTTGGGGAAGCTTTTTAAATGCTTCATTGTAACGCTTGTCTAAGTCTTCTAGGACTTCTTCCACGGACATATCATCATAGACTCCTGCAAAAATATCTGAAATAGTCTGCCTGTATAAAGTCCCGTCAACCCTAATTATGTTTTCCGGTGTAGGAAGCATAAGCACCTTGTCAGGTATATTGGCAAAGTCGGAAAAACCCTTTAATGCCGGTTTGCTCTTTGCCATATCAATTGCCTCCTGACGGAAAGGTATATAAAGGGATTGGGAATACATCTGGGCTGCATTCTCATCGGAATAAAAGAACTTTAATACTTCCATAGTTTTCTTCGGTTTATCGTAAGCCGAAACACTGATCCCAAGCAAAGATGTGGCATCGGCAAACTCTTTAAATGCCGGCTCGTCCTCTGTAAATGAAGGGACCGGTATTACAGACCAATTAATATTTGCGGGAAACTGATCGTTATAAACACTGGTGTCAAAACTGGCCCCGGGTATCATACCTACCCTTCCCTCGGCAAACTGGGCTCTTGCGGCATCCGCATCCAGGTTTTCAAATCCGGGAAAGACACTGTTATCGTCAATCATTCCTTTTACCGCCTTAATAACCGGGGCAAAAGCCGAAAAATCAAATTCCATAGTTTCATAGTTAAATCCCACATGGCCTACATTTACACCGTTGGGCCTGATAAGATAGGTACTTATCATCCAGTCTGACTTAAGCCCCAATATCCAGCCATACGCTTTGCCGTCACTTGCCTCGGTTATCCGCCTGGCAGCTTCCCTGACCTCATCCCAAGTTTTAGGGTAACGGTCTATTCCTGCTTTTTTAAATAAATCCTCGTTTATGATAAATTTGTAAGTAGTCAAATTATATGGCAGGGTATATACCTTTCCGTTAAAAATATGCTGATTATTGATAAGATAATTGCCATAACTTTCTGCCAGTTCCTGTCCTCCGGGAAGATCAGTAATAGGTACCATATAGCCCGCACTGATAAAATCGGGTACCAAAACCATTGTGGGCCTAAACAGTTCCGGGGCAGTTCCTGCAGCCATAGCCTCTTTTATGACATCCTGATACTCCGAGCCGAATACCGTATATTCAATCTCAATACCCAGTTCTCTCCCTTTCGTCCTGTTAAACTCTTCAATCTGTTTAAGCCTCAGCTCCTTCTCATGGGCATTATCGGACCATACACGGATCTTTTCCGTAGTAACCTTTTTTGTCTGGTTATTGCCTTCCGTATCACCATAAGGAGGATTGCCTGTATCTTTGCCTGCACAGCCTGCAAGGCCGAATACAAAGCACAGTAAAACCCCTAAAATAAATATCCTTACACCGGTATGTTTCATCTTATCCTCCTACAGTTAAGAAACTTAAATAAGCATCTCTGCTATTTTAATAATAACAGGAACGGTAACAATCGATAAAAGAGTTGTAACCGCAAATATCTCCGCAGCCAGTACCGCATTTTTATTGAATTTAATTGCAAACAGTGTTCCTATAGCCGCCGTCGGTACTGCTGACATTAAAATAGCTGTTATTTTAACCGTTTCATTAATCGGCAGCCAAAAAAACATCATGACAGAAATAAGGGGTACAACCAATAGCCTTATTAAACTAATATAATATATCCTCAAATTTTTGGTAAATAGTTTTACAATATTGGATTTTCCAATGGTTACTCCCGCAATCAGCATGGCAAAAGGCGTATTCAGGTTTGCTATGTGGCCCAGTGCCTGATATACAACGTCCGGGACCCTAATCTGAAAGATAAAGCAAATAAGGCCGACAGCAATCCCAATAATTGTAGGATTTATCAGCTTTTTGAAGAAATCCTTAAAATTTAAGTTCTTTTCTCCGGACATCATCATTACGCCATGGGTCCATGACAAAATATGAAAAACAGTAAATGCAGCGGTAACATAAAATACACCTTCGCTTCCGAAAATCCCGTTCACCAAAGGTATTCCCATAAATCCTACATTGGCATATATGGCTGCAAAACGTTCAACTTCCACATTTTCCGCATCAACATATTTTTTTATACGGATTTTGTCCAAGACAATAACTTGCTTTCTTTTTTTCCTGATAAGGATATAAGAAGCAAGAATACCTACAATATGTACCGCAAAAGACATCAGCAAGGAAATAAGCAAACCCTCAAGAAGTTCTTTACTGAAATCTCTTTGGTAAGATACAAAAATTACTATGGGATTAACCAGCATCAATAATATATTTGACAGCTTACTGTTGGTAGTATCGTCAATCAGTTTGGTTTTGTAGCAGATAACACCGATTAGAATTATTATAAATATAATAAGAATTTGATTTACCAGTATACCTGAAAAAGACATAAAACACTCCTGTTTACCTTATAGTATTAATTGGATTTCCTTCAATAAAAGCCTTGAGATTTTTAACAACAATGTTCATAAGCCTTTGTCTTGTTTCCTTGGGAGCCCAGGCAATATGGGGCGTAATTATTATATTGGGCGCAGAAAGCAGCGGATTGTCCTCTTTTATCGGCTCTACCGACACAACATCAACTGCGGCTGCAGCCACTTTTCCGCTTATTAAGGCATCCCTCAAATCTTCTTCTACAATAAGGGGGCCCCTGGCGGTATTTAAAATTATAACCCCGTCTTTCATTTTGCTTATGGAGTCTTTGTTTATAATGCCCTTGGTTTCAGGAAATAGAGGGCAATGCAGGGATATAACATCGGATTCTCTTATAAGTTCGTCAAAAGAGACCTGCCTTCCTATATCCTTAATGTCTTCCTCCTTTATGGGGCTGCGGTTATAGGCAAGAATATTCATACCGAGGGCTTTTGCAATTCTTGCCGTCCCCTGCCCGATCTTTCCGTAACCTATAATCCCCATAGTTTTTCCCGCAAGTTCGATTAAAGGATATTTCCAATAGCAAAAGTCCGGGGACTTGGACCAGTCACCGTTTCTAACCGAAGCCCAATGCTCTCCGATATGATGGCATAATTCCAATAACAGGGCTATGGTAAACTGGCTTACGGCATCGGTCCCGTATGCCGGAACATTGGTTACTACTATATTCCTTTTATTCGCAGCCGCCACATCAACCACGTTGTAGCCGGTGGCCAATACGCCTATATACTTTACTTTCGGACACATTGACAGGATTTCGTCCGTTATTACTGTTTTATTGGTAAACACAATTTCCGCATCTTTCATTCTTTCCACAACAAGATCCTGGGGAGTCCTGTCGTAAACCGTCAAGTCCCCCATTTTTTCCAACTCCTCCCAGCTAAGGTCGCCGGGATTTAATGTATATCCGTCAAGGACAACCATTTTCATAACATTCATTCCCTTCTGCCTATAATCCGTAATATCAGACTGCCAGCGTTTTGCTCTTGCCGCTTATTTTACTTATCAAATATTTAGTCATCCAACAGTGCCCATGCCCGGTTTATTACCCTCTTTGTATTGGCAAGAATAATATCTGCATCTTCACCGGGTCTTGGTGTTACCTCCAATGAAAGTACATATGGATTATCCGGCCTGAAAAAGCCTTCTTCTTTCAGGACCTTAAAGAACTCCAAAAGCTCCGGAGTATCATTAGCCGAATTGGGATACCCGAATCTGGGGTGGAGGTCACCGTATGCGTCACAGCCGGGCTTAACAACGGCATTTCCTATATGCAAATGGGTAATATAAGGCCTTAATGTCCTTATAACATCACTGATGGTTTCGTATGTGGTAGGTATATGGGACAAGTCTACCAGCAAGCCAAAATTGCTGCAGCTTTTTCTTACGTCTGCCGCAAATTCTGCCGCATAAGGGGCAGGGCCGATTAAGGCAGCCTTATCCATATCATAGTCAAAAACCTCAAGTTCAACCGTCATACCCTTCGTTGCAGCATATTTACATACATTAACGGTAGTCTTTAACAACTGCTTATAAGCCTCGTCTTTTGTTTCTTCCTTCCATTTGCCGGCAAGAAACGCAATGCCTTTTGCTCCAAGATAAAAAGCTTCATCAACAGCCTCCAATAAAGTAGCTTCAGCTTTCTTACGCCCTTCTTCGTCTGTATCATTGGGATTAAGGCCGGTTGATAACAAACGCGGCTGGGCTCCGTAACATACCTTGATATGGGACTGTTCAAGCAAATCTTTCGTCTGCTTGCGAAGTTCGTCATCCTTAATCTGTGTAATCTCTATGGCATCAAAATAATCGTCTTTAAGTATCCTTTTTAAAGAATCTATATAATCATAATGTGCAGGCGGATAGCTCATCCAGAGAATAGTCCCAACCTTAAAATATTTATGTATACTTTCTTTCATATATCTGAAGCTCCTTTCATAATCGACATTAATCGTAGTAATAACTATATAATACTACCATGGTATACTTGCTGCAACATAATAAAAGCCATTGACAATTTATATGCTGTAGCAAAAAATACCTAAATTTATGCCATATTATATGCCTGAACAGGCAATGCCAAATTACATAAAAACTACAAAAGTACAGTAAAAAATTCATTATAGTATCTGCTATTAATATAGGTAAATTACGGATTTTCGGCATGAAGAATATCAAGAAGCACCAGCTTGTCAAACCTTTGCAGGTCCACAAAACTAAGCAGCCTTCCAAGAAGCTGGGGCTTATACATGGATTTTGATTTGGCAGAATATTTAAGCCAGTTCTCTGCTGCCCTTTCAAGCATATTCTTTGCATCCAATCTGTATTTTTCAATATTTTTGTACCGGTATAAGCACAGATAAACCGCAGCTTTCAGCTTGGCAGCATAATAATGTCCCAAATAGCCCAGAGCTTCTATATCATCAAGAGTATATAAAAGTTCATTGTTGTCGGTTATTCCTGCCCTCAATTTTAGAACGCCGTTGATTGCATTTTCGGCATGATTATAAATATTGTCAGCGACAGAAAGGGGGGATATTTTTTCAGTCGTCTTGCCTTCAGCAATTAACCGGCAGTACTCATTTACACTATGTATATTTTCTCCGGGCATTACGGGGCAATTTATAAACTCATTGATATCCGCAAAGATTAGTTTGTCCTTTTCAAAATCATACATACATGATCCTTCCGGATACCACTGAAAATCAAAATCATGCCAATGGACCCTGTTTAATTCGGGCACAATTTCAGAGGCTTCCTTCCATGTCCCGTACAGCTCTTTAGCTTCGATGTTACTTATATTAAAGTGACTGCTTAATTCATCCGTAAAATACCCGTCCGCAAGATCAATACGATATGAAAGAAGACCCCAAATGCGTATCATATACCACATCTTGGCTATAAACAGAGGATTAGAAGTATCTCTTAAGTCCAAATAGTCCCTGCCCCAGGTAAATCCGTCCGCTCCCATATAAAATCCCGTCATTATATCAACCGGCATGTTTTTAAGGTACTCTCTTGCAAATTCGGGATTACCCCATCGGTACATATAAAAGTCATCGTTTCTGACTGTCAGCCAGAGTTTATGATTATTCCTTCTGATTTTTAGAAAATCATCGATAAAAGCCGGCCTGATGCTGGAATACATATGGGCCTGGGAATATTTAAAACTGATTTCAAAATTGCACGGAAAATCATTAAATTCGGTTACGATATGTTCATATCCCGCATAATGCAGCCTGTGGATGAATCTGAACTCTCTGTCCGGATGATCGGCTATATAATCCCTGACCGCTTTGCCGTAAGTATCCGCAAGGAATTTTATATCCCTTTCATCCCTTTTCATATTTTCTCCGGCGGTTACCCCGATACCGGAAAGCAGAGGATATGTATCCATAAGATCGTACACGGAATGGTATATATAATCTTTTGTCACAGGATTGTCCATATCACAGGTTATTCCGTAAGGATTGTTTTCTGTTCCGTAAACGAAGAGATTCCATGTAAATAAAAATATCTTAATACAACGGTTATGGGCATATTCCATAACGGATTTCCAGAATTCTATTTTTTCTTCAATGGACATTTTCTTTACGGTAACTAAGCTTTCTTCCATATCGTCATCATACATACGAAGCCCCGCAAGATCCGTCTTTATTGGCCTTAGGGATACTTTGACATCGTCAAGGGCCACTTTTGGGTATTTTTTGGTCCGTACAAGGGAAGGAAATGGGGATAAAGACCATAAAGACAAAACATTATATCTGTCCATGGCCATTCTGTCCAGGAATTCGGTCCAAAAACCGAAATCCCACATATTTTCAATATTATAAAATGCAGAATCGGATGCATCGGAATAACTTGGTGTCCTTGCATCAAGCGGGATATTAAATTTAATACCCCGCATTTTAATATAGGGTGTAACCTTAAGGTCCTGCAAATTTATAAGGCCTTTTTTATGTATAATATCCCGGCTAAGGTCCAGTATGCCGTACATAAAACCAGCATCGTCACCGGCTTTTATAAGTACCGAACCGTTATGCAGCTTTCGTTCATACCCTTGAGCTTCTATGCCGTCATCATTCATAAGTTTTAGGTCAAATTCGAAGGAAAGCTCCTTCTCTTTAAGTTCCGCTTGTAGCCTATCTAAAGCCCACCTAATCGGTTCGGTAATCGTAATATTTGAAATTATCTTAATCATTTGCTTAATCTCTCCAGGGTTTCATCCGGCTTAAAGCCCAGGGCTTTGTAGTGATCGCTTCTTGTTTTAATATCTTCTTCAAGCTGCAGTTTTGCAAACTTGATTACATCTTCCGCCACTTCTCTGGGGATTACCAATACTCCGTCATCGTCAGCGCATATAACGTCACCGGGCTTTACGGTTACCCCTGCGCAGTTAATAACTTCTCCGACAGTTCCGCCCTGTACGCGGCCGTATGAGTGGGTAAAGGTTCTTCTGGTGCAGAATACGGGAGCATTCTCCAGATTGGTCTCATAAGAATCCCTGCAACCGCCGTCAATAACAACCCCTTCAATACCGCGGCGCATCATGTTCATGGCAATCTCCGAGCCCCAAAGTCCGCCGCGTATACCGTCCATATCTATAACAACAACCATGTCTTTGGAATTTTCTTCTGTAATGGTATCCACAAAGCTATAAATATTATTACATTCTCTTGAAAGCTCTTCTTTCCATTCTTCAACGGTTTTGCATTCTTTGACCTTGCCCTGTTTCGGATATAATTTAACGGTATGGGCAAATCCTTTAAACTCAATACCAGGGCGTAAAGGCCTCATTCTTTCATCCATAGTCCCAACATCCACAAGTCCCAAAGCATCCATAGCATCGGATAAGTCTGCACATCTGTACTTTCTAAGTTCTTTAATTAATTCTTCATTTGTCATATGACACCATCCTTTCAAATTTAATTTTACTTATCTGTAATTTTTATATTTTCAAAAATCAGCCTTTTACCGCTCCGGCCGTAAGTCCTTTAATAAAATAGCGGTTAAATATAACATAAACTACAATCATCGGGATAATGGCTATAGAAGTACCCGCAAGCATCAGATTCCAAGAAGAAGCCGCAGCTCCCGTACCTTTTAAGTTCATAATACCTACAACTAAAGGCATGCGCTTAGGGTTTGACAAGGTAAATACCATAGGCATAAGATAATCGTTCCATGCAAATCTGAACTCCAAAATTGCTAAAGTTGCAATAAGAGGCTTTAACAGCGGAAAAATAATGCTTCTGTATATTCTAAAGAAAGTACATCCGTCCACCTTTGCCGATTCATCAATTTCCGGAGAAATCGTCCGAATATAAGATCTGGTTACAAATAAGTTGGTAACGTTCAGACCGAAAACACGGATGATTATTACACCCCATAAGGATTTGTTTATCCCGAAAAATTTTGCGGTCATAAGCTGGGGATATAAAGTAAGGCTTCCCAAAGAAACAAACATTGAAGATACAACCATGGCAAATAAAAAGTTTTTTAACCTAAAATTACCCCTTTCAAACACATATCCTGCTATCGTACTGGTAAATATTGTTCCTACAACAACAAAGAACGATAAAAAGATACTGTTGAAAGTATATTGCTTAAAATTGGCCAGTTTCCAGGCCTGAACATAGTTGTCTGTAATAAATTTTTCAGGTATCAAACGGCCGCTGTTTGCAAGAAGTTCCATATTGCTTTTAAATGAACCCATAAATGTATAAAATAACGGAAATACAGTGAATATGAATACAATCAGAAGTAGCAGATATATAATTGTATTCCCAAGAATCTTCTTATATTTGTAATGCATAAGAACCTCCGATTAATAACTGTTGCCCAGCTTTTTACTGGATTTCATATAAATAAGTGAAATCATGGCAAGCACTACTGCCGTAACCAGTGCCATACAGGAAGCATAACCGACTTCTATCGTCCTTCCGTCATATCCGAAGAAATATTTGAATACATAAGTCATAACAACTTCCGTCTTACCGCCGGGCTGACCGTTTGTAGTAGACAGGATTAAATCCGACATCTTTAAGCTTCCCACTATAGCATTTAAAAGTACAACCTGGAAAGTAGGCCCAATCATAGGCAAGGTAATTTTGAAAAACCTTTGAACAGGATTAACTCCGTCAAGATCGGCACATTCATACAGTTCCTGCGGAACACTCTGCAGGGCCATCAAGAAAAATACCATATTGATACCGAAATTATTCCATACAGATGCCAGTCCTATGACAAACATGGCGCTACCCTTATAACTGAACCAACTGATTGGCCTTTCAATAAGGCCTATATTTTGCAGCATACCGTTGACAATACCGTTAAAAGACGCAAACATCAGGGAGTATATAAGACCTGCAATTGCCGCGCTTATAACTGTGGGCATAAACAAAACCGTACGAAAAAACCCGGTTCCTTTCCTTCCCTTATTAAGCAATACTGCAAGCAGCAAAGCCAAAGGTATCTCGACTGCAAGCTTTCCGAAAGACAAGATAATAGTATTTAATAGCGAATTCCAGTAAGTTTTATCCCTGGTAAATACCCTTACGAAATTTTCAAAACCAATAAATGTATCCTTGATACCGTTGGAATCATAAAATGCATAACGTAAAATATATATGATAGGAAAATAAGTAAAAAGAACGAATCCTATCAGCATCGGAGACAGCATAAGAACTGCCTGTGTCGAATCTTTTTTAAACCAATTTGTTTTACTTTTCACCGGCAATCTTCCTTTATTTCAACTTTGTCATACTTTTTTATTTACTAATTAAAGCTGCCTCTGTATCATTTATTCACTTATCTTTACTTTAGATGGGGGTAGGTTTTATATGGGGGAATTTCAGATACATGAGGCAGCTTAAATATTTAATTAATATAAGATTATATATTTCTTATATAGGCTATAGTAATGAGAACTAATTGCTTCTTTCAACAGTTACGCCTTCCGGCAGCCTGTAAAGTTCCACCAATGCCGGGTCAACCTGTTGAAGCGCAGCATTATATTTGGCATCGATTTCTGCCATAATCGATTCCACATCGTTTAAGGCAGGATCTGTCCAAATCTTTGCAATTGCATCACGGTATGTATCACCCTCAAACTTGATTAAAGTATCGGGTACGGGAGCCATTGTAAAGATTTCATCAAAGTTTGCAAAAGCAGAGAAATTCTTCATGCTGGGCTCTTTAGTGGCAAGAGCAATTGCCTCTTTTCTTACCGGAATATATAATCCTTCTTCATACATTTCAGCCGCATTTTTATCATCATAGAAGAATTCCAGTACCTTAAGAACCTTTTCGGGATGTTCAAGGGCCCTCTTACCTACGCAAAGGAGGTTGGTAGGATTACCGAAAGCTTTATATTTAGGCTCTTGTCCGTCAAAAGTAGGAATATCTATAACTGCCCAGTCAATTTCTGCAGGGAATTGAGTGTTATATACAGCTACGTCGAAGCTTGCCGCACCCAACATACCTATTGTTCCTGCTGAGAATTGAGCTCTTAGCATATCGGCATCCATAGTTTCATATCCCGGAATTACACTGCCTTCTGCTACCATTTCATCAATGGCTTTAATTAACGGAACATAGTCAGAATATGCAAATTGCATCTTCTCATAGTCAAATCCGTAATGACCTATGTTCTGGCCTGCCGGCATGGTATAGAAAGAAGAAATGGTCCAAAGTGCACTGGGTGCTATACCAAAACCGTAAGCCTTTCCACCGGATTTCTCAGTTATTATTTTTGCTACTCTTTTTACATCGTCCCATGTCTTGGGATAATCGGCTTCGGTAAGTCCACATGCAGCAAATAAATCTTTGTTTATTACAAATCCGTACGTAGTAAGGTTATAAGGAAGGGTATAAGTCTTTCCGTTAAATACATGAGCCTGATTAGCTACCAAATCTTTATATTTGCTAAGCAGTTGTTCACTGCCTGGCAAGTCCTCAATAGCTACAAGATAATCTGCGTCAACAAAATCCTGCATCCATTTTGAGTCGGATCTGAAAAGATCAGGAGCTTCGCCTGCCTGAGCAGCAATCTTTATTGTGTCGGTATAATTGCTGCCGTAGACAGTATACTCAATGTAAATCCCCAGTTCCTTACCGATTGTTTCGTTAAACTCTGCGATCTGCTTATCTCTCAATTCTTTCTCATGAGCATTGTCAGACCAAACCGTAATGGTTTCCATGACAACTTCTTCATTAGCTTCTTCTTTACTCTCCTCATTCTTGGAAGAAGTATCATCATTTTTCTGCTCAGTTTTATTACCGGTGTTGGTATTTGCAGGGTTGCTCTCAGATTTTGAGCATGCCGCAAATAAACCGGAAATCATAAGCAGCGCTAAAACTAATGCCATAAATTTTTGAGCTTTAAGTTTTTTGCTTTTCATAAATCCCTCCATAAATTAGATAAAATTGATATAGAACTTACCGACAATTCAATTATATATATAAAATGTCAATAAGTAAGATAGATTTTTTATGCAACTTGTATAGGGATTTTCCCATTTAACTCTAAAAAAGTTTGATAAAATATAGAACTTTTACACAAAAAAATAAGCCGCATAACTTTTGCCTTATAATAAATGGCAAAATATATGCAGCTTATCGTGTAATCAGCTATTGTTATTATAAAGTTTTAATAATTATAAATATTGCTTTTTCTATTTTGATGTAAACCAAAATTCCTTTATAAATACTACAACCACTGCAACCATGCCTCCCAGCACTGCCCCTATTAAAACATTCCTCATATTGTTCGGGCTTGATTTTCGGCTGGGTACAATAGGTTCTGACGGCAAATATATATTGGTCTTTGCTATACTTTTAAATTCGTCATTTAGCACATCCCAGTTACCGTTTGATTTATAATCAGCTATTTTTTCTTTTACCGCATTCAGCTCATCCAGATACTGATTATAAACCGCCATATTATTTTCAATATTATTGATCGTTTGCTTATTTTCAATAATATTGCTCTCTATCTTGGTATAGTTCGGATTAATTATATTTTCAAGGATAACATAATCGCTGACGCCAGGATTATTATATAATTCTGACATAGCTTCTTTTTGATTTATAGTCTGGGGTGTCTGTGCCAGCAGGGCTTCGTTTTTGGCTAAGGTTTCCTTGGTTGTATTCAATGTAACTTCTAAAGAAGCCAAATCAACACTATATTTATTTATGTAATAATCCACAGCCCCTTCAACTGTCATCAGATCTATAAACTCATAATAATTATTAAATAACGCCTGAGCCAGTTCTTTGGCTTCCTGCGGATTGTCTGACGCAACTTTTATAAAGAAACTGTTCTGCTTGACATTATTCTTGGTTTCAGGAATATCTACAGTGATTCTGTCCCGCAATGCTTCTATTGTCATATCCTCATAACCCATATCTAAGATAGTATGGGCTAGGATTTCAGAACTGGTTATTAAATTAATATACTGCTCGTTTGAAGTTATGGGTAAGGTATATTCTCCGTATTTTGTTAGGTATTTTTCCGGCATATTAATAATTATATTTAGCCTGGAATGATATACCGGTTTTATAAAAAATACACTGATTACACCGGTAAGAATTGCCGAAATTAAAGTGATGCAAATGATTAAAATTTTCTTTTTCCAAAAAACCATGAATAATTCTCTTAAGTCAATCTCGTCTGTCATCATTTGTTCTGTGTTATGTATTTCATCCATAGTAATTAATCTCCTTTATTTATTCCAAGGACTAGTATACAGGCAACAAGAATATTTTTCAAGTCTAATAGATAATTTAAGGCAAAATTACTAAAATAAGATATATTAATCCCTCTGATACAGGTCCCTGGTATATACTTTATCCAATACATCCTTTAAATCATCTGACATACGGTTAGCTATTATAATATCACTTTGTTTCTTAAACTCATCCAAATCCCTTATAACCTTTGAATTAAAGAAACTGTCCTCTTTCATAGCCGGCTCATATACAATTACTTCTATGCCTTTTGCTTTAATTCTTTTCATTACACCCTGAACTGATGATTCTCTGAAATTATCCGAATTGGTTTTCATCGTCAGACGATATACACCCACCGTCTTCGGATTTTTCTTAATAATCATATCGGCTATATGATCTTTTCTGGTGCGGTTGGCATCTACAATAGCCTGGATAAGATTATTTGGAACATCCGCATAATTTGCCAGAAGCTGTTTTGTATCCTTAGGAAGGCAATACCCTCCGTAACCGAAGGAAGGATTGTTATAATGATTCCCTATACGGGGATCTAAGCAAACCCCTTCAATAATCTGTTTTGTGTCAAGTCCTCTTACTTCCGCATATGTATCCAGCTCATTGAAAAAGGCAACCCGCATGGCAAGATATGTATTGGCAAAAAGCTTTATAGCCTCTGCTTCTGTCGGATTTGTATATAAAACAGGAACATCTTTCTTTATAGCGCCTTCAAGCAGTAAATTTGCAAAGACTTCCGCCCTTTTGGATTGCTCTCCCACAACTATTCTTGAAGGATAAAGATTGTCGTATAAAGCTTTTCCTTCTCTTAAAAATTCCGGCGAGAAAATGATATTGTCGGTTTCAAACATCTTTTTTACTTTTTCCGTATAACCGACCGGTACGGTAGATTTGATTACCATAACTGCATCCGGATTAATGGAAAGAACATTGGCTATTACTGCCTCAACAGATCTGGTATTAAAATAGTTCTTTTCAGGATCGTAGTTGGTAGGTGTTGCAATGATGACATATTCTGCATCTTTATATGCCAAATAGTTATCTGTGGTGGCGGTAAGGTTTAAGTTTTTGTGTGCAAGATATTCCTCAATCTCATTATCTATAATAGGTGAACGGCGGTTATTGATCGTATCAACTTTTTCTTGTAGTACATCCACTACTGTTACTTCGTTATGTTGTGCTAGTAAGACAGCATTGGACAGGCCAACGTATCCAGCTCCTGCGACTGCGAGTTTCATATCCTACCTCTTTTCTAATTTTATTCTTAATTCTTCTACATATAGGCAATAAATACATCCGTCATATCCTCGGATATCCAACTAGCATAATTATATCATTTAGTTTGTTAAACTCACCAAAATACCTAATTAATTTTGAATTTCATTTCTTAGCCGTATATTAATCATCTAATATGGAATTAGAAAGTGGAAAACCTATCGCGAAGTAGTTGATTATGGTATATGATGAGCAACTTTTTACTTAATTCTTATTTCCAGAATCTATTCATAAATGCATTTATACATCCAATTGGCTCAGTCACTTAATAAGGAAGTTCAACGACTAACTAAGACGAAAAACAGCCTACCTAACGATGGTGCTTACTGAAAACTTATATACTATAAGTAATTCAATACAATAAACTTAGGCTTATAATACCCTTTCGAAGATGTTTAATCAGAAATACTCATATAGATATTTGCACAAAATTCTTTTCACTATCATTATTCTCAAGTAAGTTAAAAGTTTTGCCTGCTTAATTACATAGTATTAATTGCTTAATAACTAATTTCTTTCTAAAGTAGTATTAGCATTTTCTTCTGATTTTAACGCTAATACATCGAAAAGCTGTTGGAGTTAAAGGTACCCCAACAGTCTTTCTTTGGTTAATTAATATGCTTAAAATATCATTTATTCACTCCTATACTTAATTTCGATATTTACCTACTTGAAATTTTGCGGCCCAAATCCATTTATCTTCATTTACATTATAAACACCTGTCAGAATATGGGTTATTGCATAACTAGTGGGAAGGTCATATACGGCTACACGATATGGTTTTGTATTTTCGTCCTTAAGTTCAAAATTTTCAAAATAAAAATCTAAATTATCAAATTCATATTTTCTTCTATAATCTGGTAACAAATTTTTTTGAGTAGTCCATATTTGATATGGAATACATGTATTGCCATTTTCATTAAAAGGAAATTTTTCTGTCGCAATCCAATATAATTTTTTCTGATATTCATAAATATATATACCAATATCATTATTATAATAATGCAATTTACCATCATTAAATATTTTCTGAAGAAATTCAGAGTGGGTATTTTGGTTTGGATAATCAAAATCATATGGATTATATGACAATAGATTTCCATTATATATATAACGATTTGTTGAAACAGTTACTCTACTAACTTTTCCATCATCACTTACTTTATCTAGATTAATAAAAATCTCGTAACTATCTTCTTTAATTAAATTTTTTAGTTTAGTTGTTGCTATAAAGCCAGAATTTTCATAATTAAATTCACAATTATAATAATTCTGTATATCTGGTCTTAATATATTTTCTGTTTCCATCCAAACTTCGTCATTATTTTTTAGATTTTTTAAAAACAATGATATGATATTATTTTTTGAATTATGATCGAGATAGAAAGCATATCCTTCAAGCTGCAAAATACCATTATTAATATTTATTTGCTCTATTTCATTTATTAAATTTATGTCATTCTTTACAGTATATTTTTTAAACTTATTATTATCAATTATCTTGTTAATTAATAAGAAAAAGAAAATAACAAAACTACTTAAAATAATACAAGTTAATAATTTTAACAATGTATTGTTTTCAATTTTTTTTATAATATATTTATTATATGTAATTCCCATCTTCAACACCTATACAAATAATTTTGCCTTTTTTGTATTAAACTCCACATAAAATATAATCAGCAAATACTAGTATACTTATAGATAAATGCTATGCCATAAAGATGCTCTAAAAACTTATTATAAATTAGTATACTATATTTTTTTTAAACTGACTAGAAAAAATTTTAAGTTGATATAAATAGTTAAATGTACTATTTAAAAAATTTGAATATAAAGAAAGATGTAGCAAATTTTCATGTCACAATTATTTCAATTACCTGAATGTAATTTATATATGAAAAATTAATCTTTATATTTTATAAAGTATAATAAATATCCAAATGGTAAAGAAATAAAGGTAATAAAAGGATATACACTGTTTCTAATAAATTTAGTTTTTTTCACATAAATACATATAGCTACATATCTAATTGTATCTAAAATTTTATATTTAAGATTTTTATCAATTTTTAACCTCTGTTCAATGAAAGCTATATAACCATTTGGATTATTTTTTATAACTGTAGACATATTATTAGAATATCCATCGCTTAAATACTCACAAATATATAAATACCTTTTATATATAATATACTTTCCCTCTTGGTCAATCAAATCATATAAATATGCTTCAGGTACAAATTTTTCATTATCAAAATACGGAAACGAATACTTTTTTATTATATCTGTTTTAAATATTAACATTGTATCTCCACGTAAGCCATGCTTTCTATATGCATCTAATAATGTGGAACTACATATTTCTTTATTTTTTATTGAAGTTATCTCCTTATCTATTTTTCTTTTGAATGTTAATATTCCTATAATATCCATTTTTTTGCATTTTTTCCATAAAGATATTATTTCCTCAACAGCTGTATCAATCAAATAATCATCAGAATCTACACAAGTAAATAATTCAGTTTTTGTTAAATAAACTCCAACATTATGAGCCGCTGATTTTCCTTTATTCGACTGTTTATAGTATTCAATCGTTATTTTTTGTTCATTTATCCAATTAGAAACTACTTCTTTAGTATTGTCAGTCGAACCATCATCAATAATTAACCATATAAAATCTTGTGATGTCTGGTTTATTAAAGATTTATATAATCTTTCTAATGTTTTAACTCTATTGTATGTTGGTGTAAATATAGTTATATGTTTCATTTATACTCCTTATCTAATATTACTTAAAAATATACTAATATCCTTAAATAAATAACTTTCATATGGAATCAAAGCGCCATTATCAAATAATAAAATAAAACGATAAAATCCATAACTTGATATTAGAATAGTAAAAAAGTATATAAGTATTTTTTTGCTTCTTCCATCTAAATTACTTACATTATTTAATATAATAGCATATGTAAATGTAAAAAAATCTTTAAAACGTGTCAATATCTCATAATTTCTAAACAATGTGAATAATGGTAATAAAACTAAAAACAATTTTATACTGTTATCATTCACATTAACTAATTTATTAAAATTTTTTAATATAATAATCATTATTAAAAAATATTCTAAAGTATGAAATAATGATATTGAAGAAGTTATGTCCCCAAAAAATAAATTTTCAACCTTTGATATTGCAACAGGATTTTTTAATAAATTTATAATAAATCTAAAATATTGTAAAATATTAAATTTAATTAGACTAATTAATAATGTAGGAATAAATATTATATTTAATATGACAATTTTCTTTTTATTTAATTTAATAATATTAATAAAATAAATGGGAAATAGTATTAAAGCTGCTGTATGGAATAATGAGGCTATTGCAATTGATATAAAATATTTAATAGTTTTCTTTTCTTCTATAAATTTTATTGACAAAAAGAAAATAGCTAATGTAATAGATTGTCTCAAACTTATAAACGTATTATAAAAAAATAGTTTATATAAAAATATAATTATAAAAAAATTAAAATTATATATATATTTTTTTAAACCTATGTACATTGATGTATAAAAAAAGATAGAATGGAATAATGTAAAACCATAAAAATTAAATCCAAGGCTTTTCACAAAACTATTTATAAATAAATAACCTATTTCAAAACCAAATGTTAAATATTTAGAATGAATATACTTATAATTTAATAAAAAATCTTTTAATCTTGGTAACGAATCAAAAACTGATTTATATATAACATAGTCGCTACCACCTAGATGATAACGAGTACCAGAAATAACAATAAGAAGTGTTAATGTTATAATTTCTATATATTTTTTTTGATTGTATTTTATTTTTTCATTTATTATTAATGCAATTAAACAAAATAAAAGTAAAAAACTATAAAAAAACATAATATCACCAACTAATTTTTATGTAATAATATTTTTGTATATATTATCAATTATCGAAATATATTCTTTTAAATTATCCAGTTCATTTGCTCTCTTAAGTGCCGATTTGGATTTTTTCTCCCAATATTTCTTATCTAAAATTATCCTTTTTACTTCATCAATATATATTTGATCATCGAATGTTAATAAACCACAGCTACTGTTTATAATACCGGATAATCCTCCAACTGGAGTAGCAACAACAGGAATTCCTAAACTTAATGCTTCAACTGCAACTAAACCAAATCCTTCCCATTCTGAAGTCATACATAAAACTTTACATTGTGATAAAATTCCATAAGGATTATCTAAAAATCCAAGTAACTCTATATTATTATTTAGTGATAAATGATTAATTTTATTTTTACATTCAGTATGTAATTCTCCATTCCCAATCATAGCTACTCTTATATCTGGTAAATCTTTTTTAACTTGTGCTATAAGATCAATGAATTTTAATGGATTCTTTGGCTTTGTTAATCTTCCAATGAATATAATATCATATTGCTTTTTTATACCATAATTTGATTTCAATTTTATATTTTTAACATTTATAGGATTTGATATTACTTCTATCTTATCTTTGATATATTTACTAAAAACATATTCATCAAATATTGATTGTGAAACTCCTAATATTTTTTTAAATCTAAAAGTTGATATTAAATATATAAATGAATATAAATGATATTTTTTTAGCCAAGGTGTATTATTATGAAGATGTGAAATAATTGGTATTTTTGTTTTAGTTAATGCTGCAACTACACTTGCAGTAAAATCATGTGCATGTATTATATCTGGCTTATAATCTTTAATTATTTGCTTTACTTCTTTTGGTGTCATTCTTTTTATAGGATAGTAATCGATTTTCTCTTTTAATAATATTCTTTTTATATCTCCATCACGTGATGCATAAGCAGCATGATAATTTTTACTCATGTTTTTTATAATAGTTATAGCAACATTTTCAGCTCCAGAATAGGAAGACGAATTTAATAGATGTAAAATTTTCATATTCTAATCCTTCTTTTAATATTATTTTAATATTAAAAATAAATTAAAACTAAACACTTATAAAAAGTTATACTAATTGCATATTACAACTTTTCTAAATCTTACCCTGCTTAAGTTTTTTAATAATTAATTATATTTTTTACAAATGATTTTATCTTAAATAATAAACTATCTTTACAATACTTTTTAACTAATTTGTCAAATGGTAATTTACTTAAATTTTTAAAAAATTCTTTCCTATTCAAATTTTGTTCTGGGGAAATAATAGCAGATATGTTATATTTAACCGCATCAGTAATTTCTACTTCTTTATAAAAAATGTTATTTGAAATTGATTTAAATACTTGTCTACCTTTTTGGCTATTTAAAAATATTAATGAAGTTCCATTATCATCATCCATATCAGGTAGCAAATTCTGAATTCCCCAAAAATCTGCAAGCGTTATATCGCTTTGTCTATTTAATGACCTAAAATTACAATTATAACATGAAGGTCTTAAACAAATATTTTTAAGAAAAGCCTTCATATATATATCTTCACTAAAGATTTTATTATATACTGAATTATTTACAAATGAAAATAAAACAGAAAATTGCTTCCAACCTGTATTTTTACTTCTAAAATTAATACTTTTTATTTTTGATCCAGCTTTACTTTCTCGAAATTGAATATATGTTTTCCAAACATACGGTGAAGGTACCCCATGACATATTATATCAACTGTTATAAGATTAGGATATGGTTTTGATAAATATGTTTTTAATCCAGCTATTTGACATGGAGTTCCTGAGAAAAGGACTTTTCTTCCTGATAACAAAAAATCTTTTGTCTTTTTATATGTATATCCTACCGTACTTTGTACATATTTTGAACCTCTTAATAATCTTATATTTTCATATGTTTCTACAATATCATGTTTTACTTCAAAATCTTTATTAAAAACAGCTCCTATTACAACCCCACCACAATCAATTACTTTTTCAGCTAGAATAGTAAAAATACCACCAGATGAACTATTTAACCTTATTATTTTATCTTTATTAAAACAAGCATAAGCAATGGGATTATTAGTTAAATCATTCTTATTAATTATAGGGCATACACTAACGCACTTACCACAATTTATACAATTACTATAATTAACAACAGGATATAAAAATCCTTCATTATTTGGATTCATATTAATACACTCGTTAGAACATATATTTATACAACAATGACAACCAGTACAATTATCATTAATTATACAATCTATCATAATAATTCACACCTGATTAACATATTTTATTTACGTTTAAAAAAAAGTATATTTAACATTGGTTTTTTGATTAATTCCTTTTCATAACTATTCATTCCAAAATACCACATCGAAATACAGAATATAAAAACATAACATGTTCCAAAAATTAAAAAATTAATAGTATGATACAAATTAAATAAATTTACAATTAAAATACCAAAAAAAATAGGTGGTATTAAAGCAGGTATTAAACTAATAATATGTTTCCAAAAATATTTAATATCAATTCCAATTTTTGAATGATAATACCAATTCATCACTAATCCATTTCCTATTACTAATGAAATGGCGGTACCAAAAGCAGCGCCCACTCCACCATACATTTTACACAACGGAATTGAAATAGCCAAATTAACTATTGACATAAAAAGATAAACTAAAGATCGGAATTTATGCATATTTTTTGCTCTTTGAATTTCAATCCCAATATTTTGAATTAAAGGTACAGTTACTGGTATTATTAATAATAATACAATTGAAAAAGAATCATCATAATTAATACCTGCCCAAATATTAATGAAAGGCCTACCAAAAAAGAAAAACCCTGTTAAAACTAATGATAATATAATAAATTGAATTCTTCCTATTTTCGTAAATAGTTTGGTTAACTCGAAATTATCAGTATAACTTGCAACCAATTTATGTACTCTTGGTATAAAAACATTTGAAATTGTAGATGAAATTGTTAAATAATAGCTATTCAATTGTGATGCTAATCCGTAAACTGCAACAGCAACTGTTCCATAAAATCTTCCTATTATAAATTTATCAATATTCCAATTTATTTGATCTATTACTAAATTAATAAAAATGTATGACGAAAAAATAGTCATTTCCTTCATTAGTTTAAGATCAAATTCAGTAAAACTAAAATTCATATATAATTTTCTTTTACAATAAATCACATTAACAATTTCAACAACAATATTAATTATAGTAGTCGCTATTACCATTCCTACTGAACCATAACCCATTAATAATGCGCACAATACAAAAAAAGGATTAATAATTATTTTTATCATTTGAATTAGATTTTGAAATATAAATTTCTCATTTACTGTTATATATGAATTAAAAACAATATTAAAAAAAGATATTGCTAAATTTACTACAAGAAATATCATTAAAATTTTTGCTTTTGATAACTCTTCACTAGTTAGTTTGGAACCGTAAATTAATCTTGGATCACTAGTAAGTAAAATTCCGATAGCAATGGTAAATAATCCTATAACAAAATATATAAATAAAAACATCCCATTTAATTTCGCTATATTCTTTTTTTCATTATTAACTTTATAAACAGAATAATAACGAATATAAGCGCTTCCAAATCCAAAATTGAATACACTTAAATATGAAACTACAGAAGATACTAAATTATATAGTCCATATTCATTTTGTCCTAGAAGCCTTAACATTATTGGAGTATATATAATAGACACTATGTATCCTAAACTTATAGAAATATATGATAATAAAGCGCCTAATTTTAATTGATTTACATTCATAATCTATTTATCATCCTCTATGTTCAAAGCATTTTTTAAATAATTTAATGCTTTCTCTCTTTCATATTCTAAAATTTGATACACATAAGAATAATTTATATAAAAAATATTATTATTGTATAAAGATATATTTTCTATTCTTCTAGAATTTAAATTAAATTTATTCAATAATGTATTAATTCTTGAGTACATAGATAATTCGCCCAAACGATTGAACACAACAAATGGCTTTTCAAAAAGAATAGAGAATACAGTACCGTGAAACGAATCAGTAAACATTATACTACAGTCTTTTATATAATCAATGAATTCACTTGGTCCTGTTTCATATGTTTCTTTTTCTTTTATATTACCCAAATTTAAAATTTTCAAATTATTACGTTTAGCAAATTTCTTTATCTGATTTTTGTAATATAAATTAATTCCACCCAAAAAATACGTTAATAAATATTTACCTTTTGGCTTATTTTTAGCTTTTTGAGATATTGAAATCCACTTTTCTCTACTTATAAGCATTGTTGGATCAAGTAAAACCGGAGTATCTATACCTGTTAATTCTTTTATAATTCTGGCTCCTTCATCTTCTCTAACAGATAATCTATACATTTCAGAAATCCAAGTTTTATATTTATCTTTATAATCTGATTTGATCTCAGAAACTCCAAAACTTGGTGCATACGCTATTCTTTTATGCTTTTCAGCAAAAATAAGAAAATAAATAGAAGAACCATTAATATAATCATAGTTCCAGACTTGATCACTACCTGTAATAAAATAATCATATTTATCTGATAGATTTATAGGTATATTATCATCTGAAATAGTAAAATTTGTTTCATTAATATAATTCTTAGTAAAATTTTTAAAAATAATTGTTCTATTATCAATAGTTTTTTTATAAATACTAATTATTAATTTTATATAAAACATATTAATTATTTGCTTAATTGATTTATTTTTTAATTTATTAAAAATATTTTCATTGATTTTTTTATTTTCAATTCTAATTGTTTCAACATAGCAATTTAGTGATTTTAATATTTCTTGTAAAGCATAATTTTGTAATCTATTACCATAATTGTAATATCCATTTAATGTAATAATTGCAATTTTTTTCATTTATCCTCCTAAATTACATCTATAAATATTTTTTAATTTATTTATTTTAAATATTAATGAAGGACAACAATATTTTAAAATTAAAAGAACCTTATCATTTATTGAAATTTCATTTATAAATATTACTTTAAATATGTTATTTCTTTTTACCTTTAATTCATTGATAATTTCTTTATTATCTTTATAATTTTTTTTAATCATATAATAATTATATAATATTGAACTATAATAACGATATAATAATAAATTATATAAACGTTTATTTTTAATTTCCTCAAAAAATTTCAATTGAGATTCAATAGCCTCTATCGCATCAAGATTTTTTAGTGAATATCCTGAACGCATCTGACTTCCTTTAGACATATAATAAAAATATAATATTTCATTAGTAATTACAATTCTTTTACTCTTATATAATATTCGATGAATTAAAAACTCATCGTCAACACCCTTACCTTCAACAAATCTTAATTCTTTTAATATTTCTTTTTTTATTAACTTATTCCATAAACACGCACACGATAAGTAGCTATTCTTGCTACAAAAATATTCCAACATTTCAATATTATTTTTTATATCAATTTTTTCATCTCCAATCAAATTATCATCAGCTTCGCTATAATTATTAATTATTTTAAACGAACATTGTACTAAATCTGCTTGATATTTATTTGCCAAATTAACCATATGTTCTATATAAGTAGATTTTACAAAATCATCTGAATCAACAAAAGCTATATAATCTCCTTTTGCTATTATTAATCCAATATTACGAGCACTTGCTGATCCCCCATTTTCTTTATTATAAATAATTATATTTGAATAAGTTTTTTTAAATTTCTCACATATTTTTATACTTTTATCCGTTGATCCATCGTTTATCAATATAATTTCTATATCTTTATATGTTTGATTAACTAAAGATTCTAAACATTTTTCTAGATACTTTTCTGCATTATAAAATGGAACAATAATACTAACTTTCATTTTTTTCTCCTAATATTGTAATATTTCTGAATAAATCTTTTTCATAATTTTCATTATATTATATAAATCGTATATTTCATAGTTATCAAAACACTGTAAACTAATCGTTTTGTTATATATTTGTAATATTGCATTTACATAACTATCAATTTTATTGTCATCTATCAATATACCGTTTTTCCCATGTTCAATTAAATCATTATTTCCTCTTATATTAGATGCAATAACTGGCAAACCAGATGCTAATGCTTCCATCAAAGCTACAGATAATCCTTCTCTAAAAGAAGGAAACACAAATAAATCTGAAATTTTATATATTTCATCTATATCTGTTCTAAAACCCATTAAATGAACATTATCATTTAAATTATACTTGTTTATTAACTTTATAAATCTACGTTCCAATGGGCCTTTACCGCAAATCATATAATGTATATTTTTCTCCTTTATTTTATATAATGCTTTAATAATAATCTCGTGATTTTTGTTCTTATTAAGTTCACCAACTGATAATATAACAAAATCATTTTCTGATAATCCCAGTTCTTTTCTTTTATATATCTTATCAAAACATTTATTTCTATATCTTTCCACTGAAATTCCTATTCCAGGTAAATAATATACATTTCTAGCATTAAATTTTTCTTTTGCTCTTGATTCATCTTCTCTATTAATTGTAATTAAAATATCTGTATATTTCGATAACCATTTTTCTATTGGGTAAAATAAAAGCCAATATAATAACGGAGCACCTTTATAAAAATGAAACCCATGCGCTGTATATATAACTTTTGTTTTCGTTCTATGAGCAGCTATTCTACCACAAACACCGCCAATAGGTGAGTGACAATGAATAAACTTGTATCTATTTTTTTTTAATAATATATAAGTTTGTTTATATGCTTTAATATTTTGGATAACATTAAAAACATTTCTATCAAAATCAATTTGAAAATATTTAACATTTAATTCATTTAATTTCATTGTTAATTCGTTAACTTTATCAACTGGACAAGAATTTCCTTTTTTAAAATTACACGCAACATGAACTTCATATCCCATATTTTTTAAAAGTTCAATATTAGGTATATTAAATTGATCAATCATTGACGCTACAGAAGCTAAAATTAACACTTTATCCATGATTATATCTCCGTCTTTCTAATAGAATCTATAAATTGATTCACATTATAGTTTTCTTTATAAACACTTATGTTTTTATCATATACCAAATTACCAAACATCCTATTTACCACATTTATTCCGTACATCATTTTGATAATCGGATTAAATACTTTCGTTAATCTTATTTTTCTTCCATGAGCCTCAGCTATCATCCTAACCATCTCGCTGGTTTTTACATATTCTTCGTTCTGAGGAAAGAATAATCCTCTTTCTTCATTATCTATCATCAATCTGATAAACTCACACAGATTGTCTATATGAAGCATACTCCGTTCATTATCGATATCAGGAAATATAGGAAGTATCTGTGCTGCTTTTGATAACTTTGGATAATTACCCTTAGACCCTTTGCCGTAAATCATCGGTGGCCTAAGTATAACTATTTTAAAATTTTCATCCTCCAAAGCTTTTAATCCTATTTCTGCCTGAAGCTTGCTATCCCCATAAAAATTACTGGGAGAAGGGATAGTGTTTCTGTCAATTACTCTTTTTCCCTTGCTGCTGTCACCATAAACAATTATACTACTCATGAAAATGAACTGTTTTACACCTTCAGCTTTGGCTTTTTTAGCTGTTTCTATAGTTAAATCTCTGTTTACACGGTAATATAAATCTTTTAATTTCGGATCAGATGATACATGAGCTATACCGGCTACATGAAATACAACGTCATAATAAGAAAAGTCCTTATCACGCCAGGAGCCGTCTTTCATATCCACTGTATCAACTTTATAACGGTCCGGATATTGTGATACCCACCGTTCAAAACTTGTCCCAATATAACTGTTAGCTCCCGTTATAAGAACTTTTTTCATTCCGCTGTTCTCTCCCTATTTATAACATTCTTTTGCTTCTCTAAAGTACCGGTACCGCCTTCTACCACACCGTCACTCCTAAGTACCGATATAATGGTCCCGAAGAAACATTTAATGTCCATTTTAAAACCTATATTTTTTACATATTCTCCGTCAAGCCTTGACTTTTCCTCAATGGACAGTTCATCTCTGCCATGAATTTGAGCCCAGCCGGTAAGCCCTGGCCTGATATCATTGGCACCATATTTATCTCTTTCTTCAATTAAGTCAAATTGATTCCATAAAGCAGGTCTTGGCCCTATAATACTCATATGACCTGCCAATATATTGAAAATCTGAGGAAGTTCATCAAGACTTGTCTTTCTTAAGAATTTTCCTACTCTGGTAATCCATTGCTCGGGATTTTCAAGCAAATGGGTAGGTACATCTTTTGGAGTATCGATTCTCATAGTTCTGAATTTTAAAATATAAAAATGACTTTTATTTATGCCTACCCGTTTCTGTTTGAAAAAGATAGGACCTTTTGAATCAAGCTTTATAGCAGCAATAATTATCAGAAACAACGGTAGCAGCAATACACATGCCAATAATGAAAGAACTATATCAAGAATCCTTTTTATTTTTATATAAACCATACTATCCCTCATCTATCATGCTTGATATATCTGAAAAATCAAATATACAACTTCTACTTTTTATCATATTTATACGTCGGCACAATCTCCCTTACTTTCTTCCTTATAACATCCGGCTCCATAAAATTGATTTCTTTTAATTCTTCAAGCTGTCTTAAGAATTTCTCTTCGTCTATATCTATGGGTTTTCCTATAAATATAAGATTATTCGCTGTCGACTGCAGACCTTCTTCGTCCATCAGAAGTTCTTCATACAGCTTCTCACCGGGACGAAGTCCAGTAAATTCTATCATTATATCCTCATAAGGCTTAAATCCTGATAACCTTATCAAATTTTCTGCAAGATCAAGTATCCTTACCGGCTCGCCCATATCAAGCACAAATATTTCCCCGCCCTTGGCAAAAGCACCTGCCTGAAGAACTAAGGATACGGCTTCCGGTATGGTCATAAAATATCTGATTATATCAGGATGGGTTACTGTTACAGGGCCACCTTCTTTTATCTGCTTTTTAAACAGCGGAATTACGCTTCCGTTTGAGCCCAGTACGTTTCCGAATCTTACGGCAACGAACTCGGTCTTGGATCTCTTGTTATATGTTTGTATTATCATTTCACAGATTCGTTTGGATGCCCCCATTATGTTAGTCGGATTTACGGCTTTATCTGTAGAAATAAGTACAAATCTCTCAGTTCCGTAAAGGTCCGCGGCCTGAACCACATTAAGAGTACCCAGTACATTATTTTTTATGGCTTCACCCGGGCTGTCTTCCATCAAAGGCACATGTTTATGGGCAGCCGCATGAAATACTATCTGCGGCTTGTATGTTTTGAATATGTAATTCATTCTTGTAGCACTTCTTACAGATGCTATTAAAACAACCAGGTCAAGTTCAGGATGGTGAGCCTTCAATTCCTGCTGTATTTCATAGGCATTGTTCTCATAGATGTCAACTATTATAAGCTGTTTCGGCTTATGAGATGCCAACTGCCTGCAAAGCTCGCTTCCTATGGATCCGCCTCCTCCGGTTACCAGTATAACCTTATCCCTGACATAATCCATTATTGAATCCAAATCAACTTTGATGCTGTCCCTGCCAAGCAAATCCTCCACTTCAACGTCCCTTAACTGGCTTACGCTTACTTCACCGTTCATAAGTTGATACATACCGGGTAAGATTTTTAAGGAACAACTGGTCTGCTGGCATATCTCCACTATTTCGCGGATTATTTTTTTTGAAACCGACGGCATGGCTATAATTATTTCATCTATATGATACAAATTTGCCGTTTCAACTATATCGTTTCTGGTTCCTACTACTTTTACGCCCTGGATGTAAGTACCCTGTTTTGACGGTTCATCGTCTATTATACATTTAACATCGGTATTATGGATATGGTCACTGGTCCGTATCTCTCTTATTATAGCATTGGCAGCATTTCCACCGCCTATTATCATTACATTTTTTACTGCGTTACTGTTTTTAACTAAGCGCTTTAAATATCTGAAAAAACGGTATGCAAATCGGTTACCTAAAGTAAGAAAAAATAACACACCGCCGTACAGAAAATGATAGCTTCTTGGAACCGGAAGGTCCATTATTTGTAAACCTGCAAATTGCATGAGTGTCGACATCACACATGCGGCAGTTACATTCTGCATCTCCACTATTCCGGCAAACTGCCATATACTGTGATAAAGCCTGAGTATGTAAAAAATTATCAAAGTGCATATCATATTAATAGGTAGATAACGCCACAGTGATTCTACAAATCGCGTATCTACCTTCGAAAATGCCAAATCAAAACGAAGCAGTAATCCCAATGCACTTGATGCAATGATTACTGCCATGTCACATAATATTAAACTCAATCTTCTTACAGCCAGTTTACTATCTATTATTTTTCTCGCCATCGTATTTTCCTACTTTTTCATTTCTTGTTCGGTATAATAATTGTCCATGTTATCTTTTATCAATTTCATTCTTTCGATAAATTTTTCTTTATATTTTAAGCGTTCCGCCATACTCATTTCTATGTAATCGACATAATCCAGATCACTTTTATATAATCTGGCACCACAATGGAAGCAAGTTGCATCAGGTTTTCTTGATACAATCCTGTAATTAAAGCACTTTGGACATATAAAGATTCTTAGCATATAAATACTCCCTCCCTTTCTGTGGGTAGTATTTATTATACTATTTAATTATTAGTATGTAAACCCATATGTTTAATTTTGTAATATTTTACCAATTTAGGATGTATTCCCGATAAAAATATTTACTCTATCGTTAACCCTAACATTTCATAGTATCCGTTTTATCAGCAAAACTTTTCTGGTACTCAAGTTTTCTTAAGCCTCTTTTTTGATAGTTTTACCTCTGAGGCTTTCTATTATATGTAATTATTCTCAAGTATTTTAAAAGGGTTTTCATATAGTATTTCTGATAAATTAATATCGCATTTTTTAATCATATACCTTACGGCTGTTTCCATAATAGGAGGCCTTATATTGCAGTCGTGGCAGTCGCTTCCCAGAAAATGCACAAGTCCGCTGCTAATAAGTTTTCGTAGATAGACTGCCTTGGAATTTAATATATTTCCTACAATACCGGAAGCATTCACCTGTATATAACAACCTGCCTTTATAAGTTCCTTGATTAAGTCTGTTCTTTTATGTAGGCAAATATATCGTTCGGCATGAGCAAGGACAGGCCAGTACCCGTTATTGACTAATTTTGTCACCGCATTATATATAGTATTATAGCTTTCACTAATTGAAAATTCCACTAGTACATACCTGCTCCCCGCTAAGGTAAGAGCCTTTCCCCGCTTTAAGTCTTCAATAACAGACTCACTGTAAAATATTTCGTTGCCAAGAAGTATTCTCATGTCCTTATTTATATCGTAAGCCTCTTTTTGAACCCGCAACCTTAATTTTTCAAGATAATCCGGCTCAGGATTATTTCTTCCGCATACATAATGAGGTGTCGCAATAATAGTAGTAATATTTTCCGATGCCGCTAATTTAAGCATATTTACCGTTTCGGTTAAATCTGTTGCCCCATCATCTACTTCGGGAAGTATGTGAGCATGTATGTCAAAATAGTTTTTAAACTCAATATAGCTGTCATCGTTTGCCATTTAAACCCCCTCATTTTGTACTGAAAATTATTCATTGTACCGGTTAGCTCAGTGGCGATTATTCTTTTCGAAAATTTAATCCCCCTATATATGAAGTACAGAAAAAGCATTTGCCGTTATTACCCTAAAGTTTAGCATGATGTTTAGGAATTAAAATTAATGAGAAATACGGTTACCGTACATTTTTTTATAATAATCCTGATATTCACCGCTTATAATATTCTCCCACCACTTTCTGTTATCAAGGTACCATCTGATTGTAAGTTTTATACCTTCATCAAACAGGGTGGTAGGTTCCCAACCAAGTTCTTTTCTGATCTTTGAAGGATCAATGGCATATCTTTTATCATGTCCCGGCCTGTCTGCAACAAACTTTATAAGATCTTCGCTTTTTCCAAGTTCCCTTAATATGGTCTTTACTACCTCAAGATTTGTCTTTTCGTTATGTCCTCCGATATTATATATCTCTCCTGCTTTCCCTTTTCTGATTATCATATCAATGGCCCTGCAGTGATCGATAACATAAAGCCAGTCTCTTACATTTTCACCTTTACCGTATACGGGAAGGGGTTTGTCGTTGAGGGCATTAGCTATCATCAGAGGAATTAACTTTTCTGGAAATTGGTATGGGCCGTAATTATTGGAACATCTGGATACAGTCACCGGAAGTCCGTATGTTCTATGATATGCTAGTACTAATAGATCAGCCGAGGCTTTGGATGCGGAATACGGGCTTGAAGCATGTATGGGCGTTTCTTCCGTAAACATCAAGTCCGGCCTGTCAAGGGGAAGATCCCCATATACCTCATCCGTAGAAACCTGGTGAAACCTTTCTATTCCGTATATTCTGCAGGCATCTAAAAGTACGCCCGTTCCGATAATATTTGTCTGCAAAAATACACCGGGATCGCTTATGGACCTGTCGACATGGCTTTCAGCCGCAAAATTTACAACCACATCGGGCTTTTCTTCTTCAAACAGCTTGTAGATAAAACTTCTATCCGCTATGTCGCCTTTGATGAACTTAAAATTTTCCTTATTCATCACAGGCTCCAGTGTTTCAAGATTTCCTGCATATGTAAGCTTGTCCAGGCAAATAATATAATCCTTAGGATGATTTTCTATCATATAATGAATAAAGTTCCCACCGATAAATCCGGCACCGCCGGTTATAAGCATTTTCATACGGATTACCACCTTTATTTCAAAAGTTATCGTTTTTTAAATAATATCATATAAATGCTTAACAATGATAGATAAATTTTATATATCGGTTTAATGATATAAGTTCATGTAAAACCTGTAAAAAGGGAACCGATTTCCTGTCAGATTTAGAAAATCAAAAAGCGCTATGAGTTATTATATCTGACAAGAGATGGTCCCTTTTTAATTTATCATATGTTTTAGAAATTCAAATTTTGATTTATTAATAGTAGAAATCTATGTCACTGTCCTTAAGGTAAGGGGCGTTTCTGTCTTTATCCGACAATATGGGATTATCAATACCCCAGTCTATATTTAAATCCGGGTCATCCCAGCGTATGCTTCTGTCCGCTTCCCTGTTATAATAGTTGTCAAGTTTATATACAATTTCCACCTTGTCTGTCAATGTAAGAAACCCATGCAAAAATCCTCTGGGTATAAGAAGCTGTCTAAAATTATCTTCGGTCAATTCCACTGCTTCCCATTTCATATAGGTGGGGGAACCTTTTCTCATGTCCACTGCCACATCCAAAACCGCCCCCCGTATGCAACGGACAAGTTTAGCCTGTGCGGCGTCACCTAGTTGAAAATGCAGTCCTCTTAATATCCCTTTATGGGCAGAATAAGAATGATTATCCTGTACAAAGTTATAATATAAGCCTGCCTCTTCTAAAGTCTTTTTGGACCAGCTTTCCATGGTCCAGCCCCTGTTGTCGCCATGTACAATAGGTTCCAAAATATACAAATCTTTTACTTTAGTTTCTCTTATGTTCATAGTCTAAGCTCTCCTAATTGTCGCATTTTTCAAGTTGTCCTAATAAAGTATTTTACCTTCTGCCACCTTCATCAGATGGATTCCGTAATTGGATTTTCCGTATGTTTTTGCCGCCTCCAAAAGTTTTTCCCTTGTAATCCAACCGTTTATATATGCAATTTCTTCAAGGGCGGCTATCTGGATGCCCTGCCTGGTTTCTATTACCCTGACAAATTCGGATGCATCGCTTAAAGAATCTATAGTCCCCGCATCCAACCAGGCATAGCCCCTTCCTAAAGTGACAACATTTAATGAGCCGTCCTCAAGATACATTCTGTTAAGGTCTGTTATCTCAAGTTCTCCCCTTTTAGACGGTTTAACCTTCTTTGCAAACTCACAGACCCGGTTATCGTAAAAATACAGGCCCGTAACACAATAGTTTGATTTCGGATTTGCCGGCTTTTCCTCTATGGATATAGCTTTTCCGTTTTCATCAAATTCTATTATGCCAAATCTTTCGGGATCATCGACATAATAACCGAATATGGTTGCCCCATATGTTCTTTCTGCGGCTTCCCTAAGATGCTTTTTAAGCCCGCTGCCATGGAAGATATTATCTCCCAGAATCATGGCGCAAGCATCTCCGTCTATAAATTTTTCACCTATTATAAAAGCCTGTGCCAGTCCGTCAGGCGAAGGCTGCACTGCATAACTAAGATTAATACCGTAGTTTGAACCGTCACCCAGCAGCCTTTCGAAATTTGGAAGGTCTGTAGGTGTCGAAATAATCAAAATATCCCGTATACCTGCCAGCATAAGGGTAGAAAGGGGATAATAAATCATAGGCTTATCATAAACAGGCAAAAGCTGCTTGGATGTCACCATCGTAAGGGGATATAGTCTGGTGCCGGATCCCCCGGCCAGTATAATTCCTTTCATAAAATATAATATCTCCTTTAAAATTACTCTCTTGTGGTTAATTTACTGTTTTTATATTAATTTTAGTTAAATGATGATTTATCAAGTTAGATTATCATTTTGGGTCCGCCTTATCAAGCATCAGATCAAAACCTTGGTTTACAATAACATTCATTATTCTTTGCCTTATAGGATTAATATTTTTTAGCTTGGTTACAACCTGATTGCTGAAGCTGTCCACCCTTTGGTTGGACTGCCTCAAATCATAATATGTCTGCATGATTTCGTCATATTCTTTAATCATATCAAGATAACTGTCAAAACATTTGTATTTGTTCTCAAACATTCTCAATTCCATGTCCATCCTGGGTTTAAGCTGCGGGTTTTGATTCGGGTATCCAAATCCCAGTCCCAGGGCAGGAAAAGTCAGTTTCGGAAGGTCAAGAAGCTTTATAACCCTATCCGCATCATTTAATATGCTTCCGAAATAAACGGTCCCAAGCCCAATGCTTTCGGCGGCATTTACCACATTCTGAGCCATCAGGACAGCATCGGTAAAGGCCTGGAAAAACCGGTCCATATCCCTTATGCTTTCCTCATGGCAGTCTTTTTCCTTTGCGATTTGGCCGTTACGGTACTGATCCACAATAAATATCCAAAGTTCAGGCATCCTGGCCACATATTCCTGTTTGCAGATATCGGCAAGCTCGTCTTTTATGGCCTGGTCTGTTATCCTGATTATAGAACAAGCCTGAAGCCCGTTGGATGTAGCCGTACGGCATGCCACCTGAATTAATTGCTTTATAATTTCTTCAGGTACAGGTCTATTTTCATACTCTCGTATAGTCCGATGTTCCAATTGAGTTCTTATGGTATCATTCATATCTAGTCCTCCTTCAAGGAATTATTATACCACATAATGTTAATGGTGTCAGGCACTGTAAATAAAATGTTAACAGAAGTTAACATTTTATTCACAGTGCCTGACACCTATCTCGAAATCGGAAATCCCATTTTCACTTTAAACTGGTCACCGTCTATTTCTACTTTGAAAGTCCCACCGCATGCCTGAGTAAAACTTTCAGCTATAGATAAACCAAGTCCGCTGCCTTCGGTTGATCTTGACTTATCACCTCTGTTGAATCTTTGAAGAATCTCCTCAGCGGTAAAATCCATATCATATGATGCCGTATTTTTTACGGTTACATTTACATAATTATTGGCGATTTCCATATCAATAAATACTCTGGTTCCCGAAAGCGAATATTTTAATGCATTACCGATGATATTTTGAAATACCCTGTAAAGTTTCTTACCGTCCGAGTAAATGTATACCGGATTTTCCGTAAGATTTGTCTTAATCCGCAAATTTGTCTTTTTTATATCATCTTCCATATCAGCCAAAGTCTGTTCTATAAGCTTTTTTAAATCCAAATTTTCAAGATTTAACGGAAGGTTGCCGCTGGTACTTTTTGCAAGTTCAAAGAGGTCCGATACAATATTTTTTAACCTTTCGGATTTTTCGGCCAGTATTTTTACATAATCCCTGGCAGTTTCCGGCAGGTCTTCCTTGGACAAGAGTTCCACATAACTTATTATAGAAGTAAGGGGCGTTTTAAGATCATGTGAAACATTTGTTATCAAATCGACTTTCATTTTTTCGGATTTCATCATTTCTTTATAACTTTCCTGAAATCCCAGATTGATCTCTTCAAAAGTCTTTTTGTTCTCGTTAAAGTACCAATATATAATTAAACCTTCTAAAAAAATTGCAAATAACCCGAAAAATGGATTAATAAACATTGAAATAAAGAAAATGAAAACCATAAATCCGCTGGATACTGTGAAAATTACCTGCCTGCGGTTTAAGGACTTTGTAAGCGGATAATGTTCAAATCTGCTGTCGTTAAAAAAGCTTCTTACAAAGTTACTGATACCGGATAATATGGCAAAAATTAAAGTATGTTTAATAAGTTTCCCCGCTTTTAATTTTCTTACAAGGCTAAGAAGAAACATCACGCAGATACTTGCTGCAATAGCGGTAATAATTCCGATGGCAATCATCGAAATTGTTTGATCAGCGGTAAGGTTACTGTTTTGATAGTTATTATCCATTAATGTGTTGCCATATATATAAAACCATATAAATAGAGTAAACAGTATTCCCCCTGCTTGAATATCACTATAAATCCTGTCAGTATAAGGTGACAGATGGACCTTGTCATCTTCCGCTTTCCTGCCCGCAACAACAATCAAATATCCCAGGCATATAAGGGCAGCTATAACCGATTGTAAAAACGATACCGTTATCGGGATCAGCTCTGATCTTATATCGTTCCATACCGCTTGCCTTTTTTGAATATAATCATCCGGAAATGCCAGATATAAAGTATATTCTTTTGATTTATCCTGGACAGTTTTAAATTCCTTATACAACCAGGGCTGAATCAAAACTTCATATTTATATTTAAGTTTTTGAAGTTCATCCAATGAAATATTATTGTAGGTGTTAACTTCGTCGGTAAAAAAGTAATAATAATGAAATTCCTTGTCCGGCTTAATACTGGTAGCCAAATAGTCGTGCATTTCATCAATAATCGGTGTAAGCTCATCATTTAAAAATTCTTTACTTTTCGTATATTCCTCCTCAAATAAAGGTTCCAAATCATAATTACGGTAATAGATATAAACCACATGCAATACGATAGCTGTTATAAATACTACCGCCAGTAAAAAAGCCGTGGCTTTTAAACCTTTGCTTCTGTTAAACTTTCTCAATCTTGTAACCAATTCC